>Ga0209654_1000298_pt1 | contig 51396 bp, 37 predicted proteins | sample SaaInl1SG_22_DNA_FD_184646 | JGI IMG/M metagenome (GOLD analysis project Ga0209654, IMG submission 184646) | Marine microbial communities from expanding oxygen minimum zones in the Saanich Inlet - ESP_161SG_22_DNA (SPAdes) (version 2) | ecosystem: Environmental > Aquatic > Marine > Intertidal... | reverse complement strand
ATCCATTGTGATGATGCGTGTTGCTCCAGCAGCTTCCAAAATTTTAGCAATCATTTTGGCACCAATCGGAACGCGGGGTTTGTCTTTTCTATCTTGACGCGCCCAACCAAAATAGGGCATTACCGCAGTAATATGTCTTGCAGATGCACGTTTTGCTGCATCGAGCATTAACAACATCTCCATGAGATTTTCTGAAGACGGGTGCGTAGATCCGATAATAAATATCCGTGACCCTCGAACCGATTCTTCAAACGAGGGTTGAAACTCTCCATCGCTGTAACGTGAAAAAATCACGTTGCCCAAAGGAGCGCCAAAAGACTTTGCAATTTGCGCTGCTAATACTTCACTTTGTGTACAAGCAAAAATTTTGGCTTCTGTGACAGAATTAGGCATCTATTGAATTGATAATTAGTTTGTTTCCCTAAAGGTGCGCAAATTTAAACAATTATTTGATGTATTAAAGTGAATAATGCAGGATTTTTTAATGAGGAGTGAATTTTATTTTATAATTTTGCCCTCCGATTGCCTTGGTGGCGGAACTGGTAGACGCGCTGGATTCAAAATCCAGTTTCCTCGGAAGTGTGGGTTCGATTCCCACCCAAGGTACACAACGGGATAAATCTTCTTTTTTGGATTTGTCCCTTTTTTTATTTCTTCGATTTACGCTGTTAAAATGATGTAAGCAGATTGAAATTTTTTTAAAAAGTATCGCTGCCTTTTTTTATAAGTTCGGTTTTTTAATTGTAATTTGCAATCAATCAAAACTTTACACTATGAAAAAATTAATTTATTTATTGATATTGGTTTTTATTGTTTCTTGTGATAATTCAGACGACAACAATTCAGATGACAACAATTCAATCGAAAATTCTTCTGTTGGAATTCCAACGTTAGATGCAACAGGAACTTTGGCTGAACAAACTGTTGAAGAGGCTAAAAAAGTCATTTATGGAAAATGGTCTATTGATAATGGCTTAGGCATCACAGGAAATGTGAATGGTTCAAAATCTAAATCTGTGAACTTTGAATCATCCTCTTTAAACAGCAACACCTGTGAGTTTGATTATATAGAATTTACGGACGATCACTTCTTAATGGGATTTATCTTTAACGAAGAACCCCAAGCTGTTTTTGGAAATTACACACTAAACGAAGATTCAAATGGATTTGTTTCAAGCGTAGATTTATTTATAGATGAAAGCGGTTCAGAATTAAAAATTGCTACGTTGACTGATGTGGTTGTTACTGAAAGCAGCACTGAATTAACGGCAACGTTTACTATAGAACTTTCCATTCCTGAAGAATATGCTGAATATCAGGTGTGCAACAACCTCCAAGGAGATTACAATGCCCAAAAGGAAGTGCCGATGGACGAAAGCTATACTGAAGATGTGAATTCCAATCATGCAATATTTGTAAATGATTGGGTATTAGAAAGTATCGTAGATTCCAACGGACAAGACCTAACGTTAGAATTTCTTTCTAACCCCTGCTATTTTTATGACGAAACAACCTACGAAGAAGCATACCTTGTAGGGTGTTCTCCAGCTTCTGACTTGTACCTTTCAGTTTCTACTTTTGGCACATATACTTTTGCTTATGTGGGAAGCTCCGAAGGAACTGATGTTGAAGTTGACACTTGGGCGTGGACAGATTCCACTCAAACCGCTTTTTATGTTAATGATGGGTATGAAATAGTCTCTGTCGTGAGCCTAACCGAATCAAAAGGTGTGTTTTCAACTACAGACGATTATGAAGATATAACACTCTTTTATACTTTTCGTAGCCTCTAAAACAACAAATATTTTTTGAAATTTAAAAACCCCTGCAATGTTACATTGTGGGGGTTTTTTGTGATCAAAGTATATAAAACCACTCATTTTGTATTTATTAAAAAAAGTTAAATTTGTTGTAATGCAACAATAATTGATAAAAAGCTACTAACGCTTCAACATTTATTAATGAATTTAAACAAAATTAAAAAGAGCAGCTATTTAATACTTGTTATCTTTTTAGTCATTTTTGAAACTTTCCATATAACCAAAGGACACTGGCAAGGAGACTTTTTTGAACATTCTGCGGTTGTCAATGAATTATCTAAAAATTTATTGCATCCCAACAACCCAATTATAAAATCAAATACTTCTCATGCCTTTTTTTCGCCCTATTCAATTCTCGTTGCCTCTTTTTCAAAAGTTACGGATCTTAACTCAATCAACTCATTAGCTTATTTTGCGTATTTTAATCTTATTTTTTTTCTTTATAGCTTGTATTTTTTTTCAAAATCTATTTTTAAAAAAAACTACGGATTAATAGCTTCTTTAATTTTACTTTTTACAATGTTTCTTTGGGGAGAATCACCGTTTGTTTGGAGTGGGTTTTATCACATTTTTGCGTTACATAAGGTATTAGCTTATCCCTCAACCTTCGCTATTTCAATAACATTACTGACCTTAGGATTAGTTTCAAAGAATCATAAAAAATATTTTTTTACAATCATTTTTTGCAGCACCGTTGTGATTATTTCACACCCAACAACTGCAATAATTTTATTTATCTCTATTTTTACATTGGTTTTTTCTCATAGTAATTATTCCATAAAACGCGCTGTTTTTCAGTCTATCAAGCTAATATTCCCTAGTATATTATTAAGCTTAGCTTGGCCGTATTTCAATATTGTTGAATTATTTTTTGGTAATAAAAGCGCTGCAGATTTTCATGATCACTCCTTTTTGATGTACACCGATATTTTAAAGAAAAACTGGCCTATTTTACTTACAATACCCTGCTTTATTTATTCTAAAAAAAACGCAAAAGTTGTGTTTATAACACTAACCATTATTTTTTTGACATTGGTTTACATTACCGGTTATTTGTTTAATTTTTATGGAGTTTCAAGAGTAATTTCGGGAGTCATGTTCTTTTCGCACGTCCTAATTGCTTATACTGTCACAAGCTTTTTAGCCAAGCCGAATCTATTTAAAAAACGTTATTTATTATTCGTACTTTCAGTATTCCTACTTTCTATTTCCTTAAATTTTATGGAGCTGGGCAAGGTTTTTATGGGAATATTTAAGAAAAAAGACATCGAATATTACAATAAATTTTCATTTCTCAAAAGCGAAGTAACCCCCAATGATATCATTCTGTCTGATAGCAAGTCCAATTGGATTATACCTTCGTATAATGGTAAAGTTATTGCCTCCAGACATCCCTTATATTGGATTGATGATTACAAAGAAAGAAGAACGGATGTTACTTCTTTTTTCAGTAAAGAAAGTAGTGATTCGCTTAGGCTTATCACAATCCAAAACTACCGACCAGACTATATTTTGATAAATTTTTCAAATATTCAAATTAGTTGTTCAACACATCGTTGGTTGAAAAGTTTGGGAGAAACTGTTTACGAGGAAAACAACTTGGAACTCCTAAAATTACACCAAAAATAATACGCATATTTATGCCATTAAAATCGGGTTTTTTAATTTTAAAGCATCAATCACTAAAATGATTAATAACAAAAAAATAATAGTCGTATTGCCCGCATTTAATGCTGAAAAAACACTCAAACAAACTTTCGATGAAATACCATTAGATATAGTTGACGAAATCATTCTTGTAGATGACAACAGCAGTGACACCACCTATGAATTAGCAAAAAAGCTAAAAATAAACCATATCATTAGGCATGATATAAATTCTGGGTATGGCGCCAACCAAAAAACCTGCTATAACAAAGCATTGGAGTTGAAAGCCGATATTATTGTTATGTTACATCCTGACTATCAATATACACCAAAGTTGTTACATTCTATGTGTTATTTGATTGCCAACGACCTATATGAAGTCGTACTAGGCTCTCGAATTTTAGGTAAAGGAGCTTTGAAAGGAGGGATGCCCCTTTATAAGTATTTTTTCAATCGATTATTAACCCTAGTTCAAAATATTTTGATGGGACAAAAACTTTCTGAATATCATACGGGGTATAGAGCTTTTTCCTCAAAAGTTCTAAATCAAATCCCTTTTAAAAACAACTCTGATGATTTTATCTTTGACAATCAAGTCATTGCTCAAGTCTGTTTTGAAGGCTATGAAATTGCAGAAATTACATGCCCTACAAAATACTTTAAAGAAGCCTCTTCAATAAACTTTAAAAGAAGTTGTATTTATGGTATAGGTGTTTTAGTGACCTCGTTAAAGTTTTTTATGGCTTACTACTTAAATGTAAACATTAAACTATTTAAAAAAAATTGAATTAACCCAATAGTTCCAAGTCTCCAAAACACACGCCTCTTTAACCGCTATGTACATGCCTAAAATATCATATTCATAAAAAACAAATAATTTACACAAACAATTTTGTTAAATATATAATTTTTGTATCTTTAAAATGTGAAATTCTTATTTATCACACTATACTTTTAACCCGTGTGGACTGGGTTTTATAATATAGTCGCGGGTGGAGAGAACGCACCCGGATCAATCGTTACATAAGTTTGACGCTAAAAGATTAGAAATCATGAGCGAAGAAATTATGATAGCACTTGAGCCAAACCAAGGTCATGCCCTGGCAATGCTTGAGTTAGAAAAAAAGTAAACCCCATGTTTATTTTTACCTCAAAAACGGCTTGTTAAAGCCGTTTTTTTAGTTTATAAAATGTAATCCAACGGTCTCGTATTTAAAAAGTAGGCGATTTCGAAGCACTAAAACTTCGGTTAATCACAAAGTTTGATAGGTGTGAAAACCTTTGATTTTATTACTAATCCGTCTATTTTTTGTATACCGTGTTGTACATTGTTCATGGATTTATAATATTTTTTCCTTTAGCTATTGTGTATTCTTTTGACTTCTTACCCTATTTTTAATGTCACATAAATTTTGATAATTATTTCAAAAGTTTTAATTTCACATTGTTATTAGTTCCCAAAATCTCGCCCCAATGAGTAATAAAATAACTGACAGGAACCTGGTTTACCGTATAAATAATTCAGATCAAAATGCATTTGAATTACTTTTTAGACGGTATTGGGAGATGATGTACCGCAAAGCAATTATTTTATGTGTAGACGAAGATGATGCAATGGATGTAGTTCAAGAGGTATTTATAGATCTTTGGGAGCGAAGAGTCAGTATAAACGGGATCGCAATTAAGTTTTATCTTTTAAAAGCTACTAAATATGGATGTTACAATAAGCTTAAAAAAAAGAAGAAAGACTTTGAATTTATCATCACTCTTTCAGAACAAGAGAAATATTTTTCTTTTTTTCAAACACAAAAAGAAGAAGGATACAAAATTAAGGCTATCAAAAAAATTTGTAGCCATATGCCAAAGCGCTGTAAGCAAATATTGAAATTGCGATTCGAGCATAACTTGACAAATGGCGAAATAGCGGATGAATTAAATATCTCTATACGAACCGTAGAAACACAAATTTCAAATTCGTATAAACTCATAAAACAGGCTTTCACTAAATAAGTTCGATTTTATTACGTGTTTTTAGATTGAAACGATATTAATAAATGTATGGTAATTACACTACTATTACTCAAATTAATAGTCGAACCTACTACTTTTAAATGATTAGCACTACTGTAGAATCAAATGGCCAGCCACTCCTAGAAAATTTACAAGATAAATTCGATTTAAATTGTAAAGAAAATGATCTTAAAGTTGTATTCTCTCCGGGTCGAATTAATTTAATCGGCGAACATACAGATTATAATTTAGGCTATGTTTTTCCAGCGGCGATAGATAAAGGAATTCTTGTTGCCATTAAGCGCACTTCAAAAAACCACTCTTCTGTTATTGCAATTGATAAAGGAGAGACCTATGATTTCTCTATGGATACCATAAAATTAGCGAAGAATGGTGGTTGGAGGAATTATGTGTTAGGTGTAATCGATGAGTTGTTAAAATTAAACTTTAAAATCCCTGATGTTAAAATTGAAGATGGAACTTATTTAGTGGATTTATGGGAAAAATAATAGTCACTGGTGGATGTGGATATATAGGTTCACACACGGCAACTCTATTACTTGAACAAGGGCATGAGGTATTGATTATTGATGACTTATCCAATGCAAGGCAAGATGTAGTTCAGGCTATTGAAAAAATAACAGGAGTAGTACCTAAATTCATGTAATGGACCTTGCAGAAGCACATGTAAAAGCCTTAAACAGGCTCCTGGAATTTAAAAATATCCATAAACATGAAGTGTTTAATATCGGTTCTCAAAAGGGTTATTCGGTCATGGAAGTAATTCATGCTTTTGAGAAATGCAATAAGTTAGAATTGAATTATAAAATTAAAAGTAGGAGAGCTGGCGATATTGCTGTTCTGGCTGCATCAACAAGTAGAGCTAAAAATATTTTAAACTGGGAAGCTAAATTCACGTTAGAAGATATGGTTACCTCGGCTTGGAATTGGGAAAAGAAAAGTAAAAAATTTTCATAGCTAATATTGGTGTTTATTTTTAAATCTAAGCTAAGTCAAATGAAGATAAAAAATTACATTCCGTACTTAATACTACTAATCTGCTTGTCTTTTTGCATAGGATGTAAGCAGTCTAGAACCTCAAAACCTATTTATTCACACTTATTAGATGCTCAATTTTTATCAGGTAATGAACACTTAAAATTAGATGTTCAACTTTTAGATCAATTGGATGATGATCAGTTTTTAGCGCGTATTCAATACGATTACACCAAAAATTGTTTGTTAACTAAAGATTCTATTGCAGTTGTCGAAAATGATGGGTATCGGATAAACTTATATTGTGTTGCAATTAAAAACGGTTGGTTGCCAAGAGAACAAGCTGCTAAAGAGGTTTTGCAATATCTGAAAGAATTTGAAAACGCAAAAACGGTTCATGGTATTTTCCCACGATCGTTTGGCAGAGAATCAGGTAAAAAAATTAAGGGAAGGATGTATTGGACTTTTGGTCAGCCGTATGATGTTGTTGGAACTGCATTTTTAGCTGCGTCTGTACAATACATAATCAAACCGTTTTTTGATCAAAACAACCCAGTTGAAAACGAAATCAGAAAACTAAGTAGTACGATATGTGATAGGATAGATTGGGATTTTGCATATAACGCTAAGAAAAAATGTTTTACATGGTTTAAAAATGGGGAAGATGGAAAACTGTTTGATGGAAAAGAGTTGGTTGGAGAAATGGACGAAACATTTTTTCTGCAATTGTTGGTTCTTGGTGCTAAAAATTGGACCCATGGGAAAGAAGCCTATGATTATTATTTGTCAAAAATTTTCATAGATGAACAATATGGGTATCGGTATTTCTCAACCAAGGAATATGACTATAAGACTAAAAAACAATTTACAGGGATCATTGTTAAAAACCCTAAAAATATAGAATTAAAAGATTACCCAACAGCGAAATTGGGGTATTTGGTACAAACCCATATTTGGTTTGATTTAAAAGGATATCGTGATTCTGTTAGTCGTGCCAATAATATGGACTATTTCGAAGGCACACAAAACGCCATTAAAGCTCAAATCAAGTATGCGCATTTAAATCCAGGAAATAATCCGCTCTACGGAGATGTTTGGGGATTTTATGATACGTATTCGCCTATTTCGGAAACCTGGATGACGCACGGTTTACCTGCTGAGGGAGACATAGATGAAGGGACAATTTCAATAAACGCTGTTATTAGTGCTATTCCTTTTGCTCCTGAAGCTTCAATAAAATGCTTACGTACACTCTATAATGAGTTTAAAAATGAGGGTATTTATACAGATCAAGGTTTTGTAATGAGCGTTAATACCAATAACAGGAAATTGGCAAATAAGCCAGACTCATTTTTTCAACCAATTAATGTTCTTTCCATAGAGAACTATCGGTCCGGTATGCTTTGGGATTTGGCAAAAAAAACGCCAGAGTATAAAAAAGCGTTTGATGAAGCTGACTTAAAACAAATTATTCAATAGGATATGAATTTTTTTAAACAAGACTTTTTATGAAAACAACGCGGACTGTAGTTAGCCTTTTCATTCTTTATTTGGTCATTGGATGTTCACCTGAAACTTCCTTTAGCGTTTCAAAATTATATAGTGATAATATGGTGATTCAGCGTGACCAACCTATTCAAGTGTGGGGGACTGCAAAAAATGGAGCTACGATTAATGTTAGATTTAATTCTACAGAATTCAAAACTACTTCAAACAACGGCAACTGGATTGTTGAATTACCAAAGATGAAAACTGGCGGTGGCCCTTATACTATGATCATTACCTCAGACAGTAAAAAAGTTGAAATAAAAAATATTTTAATTGGTGATGTATGGATTTGTTCTGGGCAATCGAATATGGAATATACCCTTATTAACTCATATGACCCAAAGAGCAAAGCTGTTGGGGCACGTGATACCAAGATCAGACAGTTTAAAGTAGATAGAGCTTTTGCTGATAAGCCAGAAAATAAACTAGAAGGCGGGAGTTGGACTGTAAATCATCCAGATAACACGGGTGATTTTACTGCCGTAGGCTATTTTTTCGCCAAGAAACTTCGCGAAAGTATTGATATCCCCATTGGGATTATTAACACTTCATGGGGAGGCAGTAGAATTGAATCGTGGATGAGTAGTGAATCTCTGGGGGACGAGAATTATGAAACTCAAATTCATGAAATGAAAACGGAATCTGAAGAATTATTTAATACGCAACTAGCAGGTTTTAAGAAATTTTTTCCAAATATTACACAAGAAGATCAGGGAACAGTGAATGAGCATCCGGTCTGGGCTGAATATAATTTAGACGAATCGGATTGGATCGATATGACGGTCCCTAGTTTATGGGAACTAAAGTTTGAAGGATTAGATGGAATTGGTTGGTACAGAACTCAATTTGTTTTAACAGAAGAGGAAGCGAAAGAAGTAATAGAAATTGGATTAGGACAAATTGATGAATCAGATGATACTTATGTCAATGGTATCCGCGTTGGCGGTTACCTTAATGCTTACACAGCCGAAAGAATTTACAAAGTCTCTCCTGATACCCTTAAAGAAGGATTAAATATCATTGCTATCCGTGTTGAAGATAATGGCGGCGGCGGCGGTATTGCTGGAACTGAATCCATGTTGTATCTAAAAACTAAAACAGGAACAAAATCATTGGCAGGTGTATGGAAATTTAAAATTGGTGCCTATTATCCAAGGGTTTTTAATCCAAATAATATTCCAACCTTGTTGTATAATAAGATGATTTTTCCGCTTCAAAAATACCCAATTAAAGGAGTTACTTGGTATCAGGGTGAAAGCAATACTTATCCGCTAGATGAAGATCCGATTTTGTATGAACAATTATTTAAAAAAATGATAAGGGGTTGGAGAAAAGATTGGAATTTAGGAGATTTTCCATTCCTTTTTGTTCAATTGGCAAATTTTTTAGAGCCACAAGAAGACCCAGGGGAAAGCAACCTGGCAACATTAAGAAATTCACAATCCAAAGCATTAAGCCTTCCCAGTGTTGGTCAGGCTGTCACTATTGATATTGGAGAAGCCAAGGATATCCATCCCAAAAATAAACATGATGTAGGCGCTAGGCTTGCACTAGCCGCAAAAAAAATCGCCTATGGCGAAACACTTGTTTTTTCAGGCCCAACCTATAAGTCTCACAAAATAGTAAAGAATAGAGTTGTTATTTCTTTTGACAACATCGGTTCAGGATTACTTAGTAAAGGGAATATAGACGGGTGGCTCGATGAATTCAGTATAGCAAAAGAGGATGGTCAATTTGTATGGGCTAAGGCTAAAATAGTAGGTGATCAAGTGATTGTATGGAACGATAATATAAAAAACCCAAAGCAAGTTAGATATGCATGGGCAGACAATCCAGAAAAGGCTAATTTTTATAATCTAGAAGGATTACCAGCGTCACCTTTTGAGCTTATAGAATAGACGATGTCCTGAGTCTTTATATTTAAGTGTCATGTTAGTCAAAAAATAACTTTTAAACCTTACGAATCCAACCAATGGCACTGGCATATGAGTTTCTACCCACCATTGTTATCCTTTGCAAATGTTAAGAAATTTATGGCGGGCTATGAGATTTTTTCCATACCTCAGCGTGATGTTTTACCAGAAGAGGCTGCAGAGACTATGAAAAATATTTTAAAAAAAGATACGTGTTTAATTGTCTTTCTCTTATTAGAGTATATAAGCCATTAATAACACAATAGTTTTTAAATTGAAAATAATCGATTCAAAAAATAAAAATCAAGTCTTTGCCTCAAATAAAGAGAGGAATCAAATTGAAAAAACACTTTTGAGGAACATTAGAAGCGCAACATATAAGAAGAAGTCAAAACTTAGAGTTTCTTCATCTTTACTCAAAGTTGCAGCATCTGTACTGATTCTTTTTTCTGTTTTTCAAGTGTCGAGAACTTTAAATGACGATATAGGAGACCCGGTTGTTTTTACCAATCTTGAACAGGAAAATAAAGAGGTTGTTCTGTCAGATGGCTCTAAAGTCACGTTGAATACAAATTCTTCAATATCATTTTTTGAAAATTATAAGGACAATTCACAGCGCTACCTAACATTGAAAGGAGAAGGGTTTTTTAAAATAAAAAAAAATAGAACCAAGCCTTTTATTGTCAAAACAAATGGTTTGACTACAGAAGTGTTGGGGACAGAATTTAATGTAAAAGTACAAGATGTAGAAACTGTAGTTACAGTATCGGAAGGCTTGGTTAAAGTTTATTCAGAAAAAAATGACCCACTTTATGTGAGTCCAAATAATCAAGTTGTTTTTGATCATTTAAAAGAAAACTTATTGTTGAGTGATGTAAATCCAGCACTTTTCACCTATTGGTTTCATGATGATATTGTACTTAAGCAAATTGGGATTGAAGAATTCATTAAGGTAATCTCTTCCGTTTATAAAATCGATCGATCACAATTTGTTAAAAACATGAAAAAGGAGGAAACACTTTTTACTATAGCTTTCAGTAAAAACGAATCATTAGAAAACGTAATCAAACGCTACAATTATATAAGTAATGAAAATCAACTCACCATAAAACATTAAAAAAAAGAGCCTGCTGCAACAGACCCTTTTTTTGTAAAGACGGATTAATAGATTAACCATATCAATACCCAAATAAATGAACTTAAACTCAAATAAATGAACCTAAAATTAAACTTTAATGGAATAAGACCAAGGGTTAAATTCTTTTTTTTCAGTTGCATCATGTTTTCGTCACTTTATGCAACATCTAACACGTTAGCTCAACCGATTTCTTTTCATCTTGAGCAAGCCACATTTTCCTCTATTGTAGAAGAAATTGAAAGCCAAACATCTTATGTGTTTTCTTTTGAATCGGGATGGTTAGATCTCGAAACTAAATTCGATGTCGCTTATAACGATATGAAAATAGAGGATATAATTGATGATTTATCTTCAAAATTTAGATTCGATTATAAGATAGACAATACGTATATACAAATAACAAAGAAAAATTTACCACCAGACTCGCTACAACAAATTACAGTCAAGGGCCATATTTATGATGAATATAATAATCCATTACCAGGAGCAACAATTATAGATAAAAGGACAAATCAAGGTGTTACTTCAGATTTTAATGGTTTTTTCTCCATAAGTGTAGATGCTGGAACAGTTTTATTGATTTCATATATCGGATATAAAGATTTCGAGATTGAAGTTGTAAACGAAACTGAACTTGAAATTATTCTTGAAACTAAAGCTTCTGAATTAAATGAGATTGTTGTTGTTGGTTACGGTGTTCAAGAAAAATCTTCCCTTACAGGTGCAGTTTCACAGATTAAGTCCGAGGATATTATAGAAACAAAAACCGCAAATATAGAAGGAGCGTTGGTGGGTAGAATCCCTGGCTTAACTTTAAGTGTTCGAAGTGGGCAGCCAGGTGAAGACGATGCTTCGATTTTAGTTAGAGGTAGAGGTACCTTTGGCAATGCAAACCCATTAATTGTTATAGACGGCGTGGCTAATCGAGGTAACTTCTCTCGATTGAACTCTTATGATATTGAAAGCATATCTGTTTTAAAAGATGCGTCAGCAGCTATTTATGGAGCACAGTCTGCGAACGGGGTAATTGTGGTAACCACTAAAAAAGGTAAACATGCTGCTAATGGAAAACCTAGAGTTAGTGTTAATTCAGAATATTCATTAACACAACCCACAATAAAACCTAATTTGATGACTGCTGTTCAAGTATTGACATGGGAAAATGAGAGAAATGTAAGAATAGGATCACCTCCAGAATTTAATAGAATTATTAAAGGGTATGAAGAAGGTACATTAGATCCAAATGAATGGGGTGAAACAGATTGGTGGGCATATACTACCAATAAATGGTCTGAACAACGTAGAACTTCTGTAAGTGTAGATGGGGGTAGTGAATCTTTTTCATACTATTTATCCTCTGGACTTTTAAATCAAGATGCAATATTTAAGAATTCCGTTTTTGGTTATGATCAATTTAATTTTTTAGCAAACTTTGATCTTAAACTTTCTGATAATCTAGATGTTGGAGTATCCATAAATGGTCGTCAAGAAAAACGGATTAACCCATTAGGTGATATTAATGGAGTAATTGCGTCAATTTATACTCGTTTACCATATGATTTGCCTAGATATAGCAATGGTTTTCTTGCTGAAACATCAGGTGGGTCTAACCCAGTAGCTCTAATTAATGGTGATGCGGGTGATCAACAATCTACCAGCCGCACCTATTTAAATAAAGTATCGTTTAAACTAAGATTGCCCTCCATTACAGACGGGTTATATTTATCTGGTTTTGGCGCATATGATATTTTTAAAAGCAGATCAAGATCACTATCTAAACCCTATGATATCTATTCTTATAGCCCCAATACAGGTGAATACAGTAACCTAAAAGGTCAACAAGGCGGAGTGAATTTATCTGAAAATACTAGGAGTGATGTTCTGTCTACTTTACAATTTCAGCTAGGCTATGATCAATTATTTGGAGATCATAGTATTAAATTTTTTGCAGCCTATGAGCAAAGTAAGAGTGATGGAAGTTATTTGTTCGCTTCGCGGAATAATTTGGTTTCTCCTGAACTTCCAAGTTTAGATTTAGGATCAGAAATTGATCAAAGAAATGGGGGGAGTAATTTTCAAGCCGCTCGTCAAAATTACTTTGGAAGGTTAAGTTACAGTTATAAAAATAGATATTTAGTAGAACTAACCTCTCGATACGATGGGTCCCAAAATTTTCCACCCGGGAGTAGATTTGGTTTTTTTCCAGGAGCCTCTGTAGGATGGAAAATTTCCGAAGAACCCTCTTTTAAAATATCCTGGATTAGTAACCTTAAACTTAGGGCTTCAGTAGGAATTCTGGGTAACGATAGAATAGCACCTTTTCAATATCTTCAGAATTATGACGTAAGAAGTTTCACTGAACTCGTCAGAGGAACTGGAGGATATGTAGAATGGTATAATCGAAATGTATTTGGCGAAAATAAACAAGTTACTCAAGGACTATATCCTAGCAGTGTTCCAAATCCAAATGTCACGTGGGAGTCAGCTACAAAGGCAAATGTTGCGATAGACCTTAGTTTATTTGATGGAAAATTTGATTTTTCTGCTGACTTCTTTTATGATCGAAGAGAGGATATATTATTACCCAGACTGGCCTCAGTTCCTGAATATGCAGGATTTCAATTACCAGATGAAAATTTAGGAATCGTTAATAATAAGGGGTTTGAAGTTGCCATGGCTTACAATAATAAAGTAGGTGATTTCAACTATTTCGTCAATGGTCAAATTTCTTATGCTAGAAATCAAATTGAGTTTATGGATGAAGCAAAGGATACACCTTTATGGCAAAGACGAACAGGACAATCCATTGATTTTATTTCTGGTTATCAAGCAGATGGTATTTATCAAAATCAAGCAGAGATTGATGCCTCAGCACATTTACCTGACGCAATCCCTGGAGATATAAAATTTAAGGACATAAAAGAAGACGGAGTAATTGATGCTAAGGATATTGCTTTTTCTTTTTTATCGCCTACTCCACGATACATATATAGTTTCGAGTTAGGTGGATCATGGAAAGGATTAAGTCTATCTGCTTTTTTTCAAGGGCAACTGCAGGCTGAGACCATGTATCGCCCTTGGCCTCTAAATCAAGACCGTGCTTTTTATGTTGACAGATGGATCAGTGACAGAGAAACACCAAATGCTACACAACCTGGAGCTTATGGAGCTGGAACAAACAATTCATTGGGATCAACTCATTGGATTAGAGATAATTCTTTCTTAAGACTAAAAAATGTCTTTCTTTCATATGACCTCCCTGATGAAATCATTAAAAAGTTAAAAATAGCTCAGCTTAGAATTTTTATGAATGGAAGTAACTTATTCTTACTTCAAAATAATGTTGAAATTTTCGACCCAGAGTCGACTACAGACACGGGATGGTATTACCCTCAGCAAAGAGTTATTTCTACTGGTTTAACATTAACATTTTAAAGATTAACAAATGAAAAAAGTTATAATTGTTTTACTCCTTTCTTTTTACACTATCGGGTGTGATGATAGTATTTTAGAGATTGCTCCACAAGATCAAATTTCTGCTGAGACTACATGGAATGATCCAGAACTAGTTGAACTTTATGTAAATGGGCTCTATAATTTATTGCCCCATGGGTTTATCAAATGGGCAGGTGGTCTAAGATTAAGCGGAATCACAGATGAATCATTAATGTTTGGACAAAATAGTTTACTTAATAAGTATGTAAACGGAGGACTTACTGCTAGTAATTTGCATTTATATGGTTCTTTTTGGAGAGACGCATATAATGGAATATACAATTGTTCCCTTTTTATCGAAAATGTAAATGAAGATGTTGGTGACCCTGACAGAATTGCCCATTTGACAGCAGAAGTTAGATTTTTGCGTGCATGGTTTTATATCGGATTGATCTCGCGTTATGGAGATGTACCTCTTCTCCGTGAGACATTAAAACTAGAAGATGACCTTTTAATTGAACGTTCTAGCGTTGAGGAGGTAATGGCTTTTGTAACCGAAGAGTTGGATGCTGCCATTCCGCATCTAAAGGAAAACCATTCTGGAGATGATTTTGGTAGAGTAACAAAGGCCGCTGCTATGGGACTTAAAATTAGAGCCTTGATGTATGACGCTAGTCCATTGTTCAATAGCGCTCAAGACATGTCTAAATGGAAAAAAGTAGCAGATGCTTGTGAAGATTTATTTGCGATTAGAAATCAACTTTCTGATGATTATCAAGGAATGTTTTTAAACCCAAGTGATCCTGAAATTTTGTTTTTTAAGCAATTTAGAAAGGATGCTGTTTACGACTTTAACACTTCAAATGGAATCGATTATTTTCGATATCCAAGTGGATTTGGTGGACAATTAGGATGGGCAGGTGAACATCCAAATCAAGTATTGGTTGATGCTTACGAAACCTTAGAAGGAGAAATCCCAGTACTAGGATATAGCGGGCAATCAGATGATTTAACTCCTATTTTCAATCCAGCTGCTACCACTTATGACCCTGATAATCCATACCAGAATAGAGATCCGAGGTTAAATTATACCATCCTATATGATGGAGCATTTTTTAGTGGAAGAGAAGTTGAGTTTTTTGAAGGAGGAAAAGACAGCGCAGATCCACCAGATGGAAATAATGCAAACAATGCGTCTACAACTGGATATGGTGTTAGAAAGAATTTAGATGAATCATGGACACTTGAGTCAGGTGAATCCAGTGATCAACCATGGGTGTACATGCGACTGGCAGAATTTTTCTTAACCTATGCAGAAGCACAATACTATCTAGGAAAACCTGGCGTTGCAGAAAAATATGTCGATAAAGTTAGAAGTCGTGTGGGAGTAGAAATGCCACCCATAGCTAACTCTCTAACGGGAATGGATTTGCTAAGTAAAATTAAACATGAACGACAGATAGAATTAGCCTTTGAGACTAATAGATGGTATGATTCTAAAAGATGGAAAGATGCTGTTAGAAATTTTTCACAAGATATCATAGGAGTTGAAATAACCAAAGATGAATCTACTGGAGAAAGATCATTTCGATTTTATACACAGCATGAAAGAGAATTTCCAGAGCATCAACAATTTTGGCCAATTCCTTTTTCTGAAATAACGAAAACAAACCTTAAGCAAAACCCTGGATATTAAAAAATAGTGTTCATCATGATCTATCAAACAATGCATAAGCGGTTTAAAATTATATTTTCCTTGTTAGGATTATTTATTCTCTTATGTATGGGGTGTGATAAATCTCATATTGATAGGTCTGAAAGTGAAGACACTGATAATATTTCAAAGGAAGAACATAATTTTAAATTCGATCATTATCAAACTCCTAAACATTATCCAGGTATTGCAGTGTTAACTTCAGATATGGCGAAAATTAAATCAACTGAATTGAATTCTGAATGGTTGATTAAGAAAAGCTCTTCTGTGAATTTCAAAAGTGAAATAGTACGAAATGGCTTTAATTCTTTATTAAAAATCAATTTTGAAGGCTTTGAACAATCGACAGATTATCTATCGCTTCTTGTTGGTTTATTTGGAGAAATTTCAAAACCTATAAATGTTCCAAAAGATTTACTTTTAGATGTCAATGGTGTACATTTTAGAGCAAGTGGAGTAAATGATTCAATCAATCTTCTTGTTATTGCAAGAGACATCAATGGAGATACAATCCGCACAAAAAGTTTTGACGTAAAAAATGAAGTCATAGATCAATATCATTTTGCATTTAATGCAGAAAAGCTACATCATCTAGAGTTTCAAATTGAGCAAAAAGCACAGGATAGTAAGGAATTTATTGAGGGAGCTATTGTTTTTGATGATATTTATTTATCGACTAGTGCTCCTTCTGCATTTATTCCTCCAAGCGAAGATGCGGCATTTCTTAAATGGATTAAAACCTCAAGTTTGCGGTATTTTTTATGGCAATATCGTTTACTTGATCTAAACAGAGGTATTGTTCTTGAGCATTATCATGATGACAATAAAGTATCCCTTTCTGGGATAGGATATGCTTATGCGGCTTTTATACTCGCTGCAAAAGAGAATTTAATTTCAGAAGAAGATGCTAAAACTAAAATAGTCTCGCTATTAAAATGGCAACAAGCACAAAACTGGGATAATGGTTTGGAAGGAAGGTATGGTTTTCCCTTGCATTACTACAATACTGATGGAAGCGGAAAATGGCCTGGAAACCATTCTGCCATTAGTACAATAGACTGGGCTATATGCGCAGCTGGAATAAGGGTTGTCCGTCAAAAATATAAAGATGACCCTATGCTATTTAGTATTTGTAGTGAACTTTTAGATCGTCCACAATGGGATAAAGTAATCAGTAACAATCCCTCAAATCCACATGGGCTGGACAGAATAGTAAAAGGAATACAAGCCACAACAGGTAAAAAAACAGATTGGGTTTGGGCAGATGCGTTTTCAGAGGAAACAGAGCTGATTTATTTAGAAGCATTGGCTTCTGGCAAGGTTAATGATTTAGCGCTTGACCGAATTTATAGACAAAAGAGAAAAGGATTTTATGTCAGCTGGTTTGGTGCAGGGTTTACTTATAATTGGCTTCAATTATGGACAGGAGTTCAAGAACCGTATTATTCAAATAGTTTGCTGGCTTACCAATACGATGCTTCTACCTCTTTAAGTAAATTTGAAGCACCCCTTATGGGGTTAACTGCCTGTAGCACTTTGTCAAGTATTAATTCCAATGGTTACCTCAAGTGGGAGCGTTATATAAGTAATCAAGGCTCTTCAGTCACAGGTGCAGGGTCGCATGAAGTCATTCAAATTTCGCCTGCACCTTATGGAGCTGTTTTAGCTTTGCCATTTCAATATAATTTAGCGATGAATGCTCTTCGCCAATATGCAACATTGGGTTATTATCATCCTTTGTTAGGTTTACCTGATAATATTCGCATCAATGATTTACCAGAAAAGCTTCAGGTACCAGTCCCTAATTGGAATCCTTTTGACATAAACATTGGTCCTGTGGCCATGGCGATTGAGCAAATTGAGGAAAATATTATAGGAAAACTCTATCTGCAAGACAATCAAATCGACTCAAACTTAAAGAAATTAATTAACTCAATATAGATTTCTCATTTTTTATTAACACTTAATTACCTAAACATCATGAATTATTTTAAAATTACATTTAAGAATTTACTATTTATTACTCTTTTTGTGGGATTAATTGCGTCCTGTAGTAAGAAAGATGATCCCACCCCTAAACCAGAACCACCAGAAGATATTTTGTTTGAAGCAAGTGTGAGTGATTTCACTGTTGATGCTGGTGGGACTTTAAGTTTTACGGATGAATCCACGGGGGTTCAGTCTAGAGAATGGACTTTCCCAGGAGGAAGTGTAGCCACTTCCTCTGAAGCATCAGTCGATGTTTCATTTGCTAAGGAGGGTCCCATAACTGTTAACTTAGAAGTTACATTTATAGACGGAACTTCAGAAACGAAAGACTTTCCAATTCAAGTGGGAACAGAACAACTTGCATGGATAAATTATTCTTTTGAGCATGATGATAATGATTGGCTTTTGGAAAAATGGTTTACATGGAGTAGTGCTTCTGGAGAAGCTTTAGATGTTTCTACTGAGGGATCTTTTACGATTGAAGAATCTGATGGAGCCGAGGGAACCTCTAAGTCTGGAAGATTTTATTTAGAAACTCCAACAGCAGACGCATGGCTTCAACTAATTGCTCAACCAGGATTTGGAATAAGAAAATTTGAACGTGAAAAATCTTATACCTTTAGTTTTTGGGCAAAATCTGATATTGATGTTGTAATTACTGCTGCAGTAGAAAATCCAGAGCTTAAGGATGAAAATGAAGAAAATGTTATTCAACCATGGAACAATTACCTGTGGGCTGACGTAGCACTTACTGCTGGTGATGGCTGGAAAGAATTCACCTTTCTATTGGATGAAAAAACACAAGAGGCTTTTACAAACAATCCAACACTTGATGAATTTAAAGAACTATTCCTGAAATTTCAAGTCGAAGCATTTGTTTCAAATGCATACAACGGAAATATTTGGCTTGATGAATTTTCGATTAAAGAAAATTAACTGATCATAGCAAGATTACCCAGGCAGTTTTGTCTGGGTAATCTTGCTATAATCTTGAGATGAAACATCTCTTGAATGATTATTCTTTAATTAGAATTAACCTCCTTTGATAATAAATCTATGTAGATGTTTTTTTAGTTGAATTTTAGTCATTTTACAAATATGCTTACCGACCAAAATCCTTTCAAACTATTCAATAAACAAGTCAAAATATTATAATAATCATTAAAAGCTTCAATACTATGAAAAACTTAACCCACTTATTAATTACTTGTCTTATTTTAGTAAGTAACTCTCTTCTAGCCCAAGATTTTACAAACCTTCATGTTGGAGAAGAATTACGTGTTGGAAAAAGAATAACAGTTGACGGAATTAGTAGTAATTACAATAATAGGTTTTTCCTTAATGCACATAGTAATCATTTCCACATAGGTAGATCGGAAGGAAATGTGTCAAATTCGTTTCTTAATCTTTGGACATATTCAGCTGACAAAAACCAGGACATTCTTAGAGCTGTTTTTGGTACTCATTTTATAGGATTTTTAAATTCGAGAGGTGACTATAATTTTACGGTTACAGATGATGAAGCTTGGACCATTGGTAAATTTACTACAAATGGGAGTTTTGAGCTTAAGAATAATCAGAGCTCAGGATTTGACAACGGTTTTTTTAATCTTAAAGCAATCAACAATTACTTATACATTGATGCAAAGCCTAAAAATCCAACTTCTACCGGTATTAGGTTTAAAACTGCAAAAAATTCTACCGTTACCAAAGATCGCCTAATCATAGATTCCAATGGTTTTACTTTTAAGGATCATAAGGGAGATGCAGTTTTCACCATTCCAGAGGTGGATTTTGAAGCTACGTTGAATAAAAATTTAATAACTAGGGGGCTTATCTCAGAGGGCCTTGAATTGGTAAGGGATGCCATATCTGTCCCTGATCCATCAGGAAACGGGGGAACCATTAACCTCGATCGGAAATTCTTGTCATTTAGCCCCGGACATCACGACATTCCAGGACACCATGCAGCTATAGCCTATGGAGGGGATGAAAATTATAACGATGCGGGACTGATATTTGCAAAGCCTTCAAATTCTTCACCAAATATATCAGAACAAACTTCGACTTTATTTTTGAGCAAAGACAGAGAAGTGGGTGTAGGGACAATTACACCAACAAAAAAGTTGGATGTCAATGGCGATGCCCGTATACGTACTTTACCAGTGGGTACTGCTACGGATGAGGTGGTAACAACGGACGCCAATGGAAATTTACGGAAGGTTCCTGCCTCTACTATCGGAGGGGGTGCTAATTTAGTTGAAGATAATAATTTTATTGATATCACAGATGATGACGGTGGACTTGTATTGAGTCATACTCATGTGGATCCAACAACAGCAGCAAATTTTTCTAATGAATCACAAATTGCAAATACTGAAGAAGCAACTGCAACTACCCTTAATTCTACAATAAAACTGGTTAATGGGAGTATTTCTTTGATGGCAGGTGAAAAAGGATCATCTATTTTAATGAGGAGTACAGGAGATATGCATTTTGACCTTGGACCAGGATTTGTAGAAAGACCTGGATATGGATTTTATTTTAATAATGCCACAGACGATAGGTTTGTCTATTTCGAGGGGTCTGAACAAAGTGTAGGAGTTGGTCATTTCGGAAAGTCGCATGATATTATTGGGTTAAACTTAAATAGTACACTTGATGTACGTGATGAACTAAGAACAGGTACACACCCAACGCGTGTACCTGGAATGTACGTTACGGGAGACTTTGATCCAGCGAAAGGAATAGAGTTTCGTCACACCAATGCTACTCAAGGAATTGGTTTTGGGTATAATACAATTTATGCCACTGGAAATCATGCAAACCAAGACCTAAATTTAAAAGCAAGAGGTACTGGAAAGTTAGGCCTAAAAAGCGCATCGATAATGTGGGATAAAGGTAATGACCATAGCATTGAATTGGGCACACCTTGGACTGAAACAGGTATTATTTTTAATAGAAATGATAATGGAAATCGAACACGTTTTAATATGGCAAATTATAAAAATTCAACAGAAGCTAATCGTTATTTTGGAATGGGTTTCCAGGGTGAAAAAACATTAAACATTCGAAAAGGGGGTAATGTTGGAATTGGAACATCTAATCCCAATAAAAAACTTACGGTACACGGGGATGTCTTACTAAAAAACAGATTTACTTTTATTGACCTTGATTATGAGAATACTAACGATATAGTCCTCGAAGCAGATTACTTTGACAATTCAAAAGGGACACAAGTTAGGATAAAGGATGATGGGGATATTTATTTTCAATACGGAGAAGAGCTTCAACATGGATATGGCTTTTGGTTTGGAGCTCGTGGCAATGACTATAATGACTACTTTGCTTTAATGGATCCTAAAGATGAAAAATTTACCGTGAGAGCTAAATTAATTGTAGATGGGGATGCCCATATAACAGGTAAATTCCTTGACAGTTCAGGTGCAATAGGGTCTCAGGGTCAAACTCTTAAAGCAGATTCTGATGGAAAACTAGTTTGGTCATCTTCTACTGCAGGACCAGGACAAAGTCATACGAATCTAGTTGTTAGAAATAGCCTTTCTGTTACAAGTAATTCAGAAATACTTCCTCAATTGGAAGCTTTTGATGCGAGTAAAAGCAGCCTTCATAATGCGAAACAACGGTATGGTGCAATCAGTCAGTTGTTCAATGGTAATGTGGAAAGTGGTATTAATTCAACCCATATTAAGCCCCTAGATAATAACTTGGATTGGGGAATGGGTTATACGTTTTCAAATTTGTACTTTTTTTCGGAACTAAAAATTCAAAATCGAAAGGATTGCTGTTTCAAAAGAGCAGGGGGTGGAGTCTTTAAAATATATAAAGGCGGTGTTTTGGTTTATACAAGTCCAGTGATTCAAACTTCAAATACAGGAAGTGCATATAGTGATGCTGTATACCCCAATATTGAAGGCGATGAAGTTCGTTATATTTTTGAGAATGGAGCAAAAACACAGAATAATGATCGTGTTTTTAATGCATCAGAAATTGTAATGATTGGAAGTAGTGTGCAAGGTGATAACACAATAAATTCATTCCTTGTGTCTAATGATGAAATTGATATGCAGGTAGATAAAGTCATTATTAATCATGGTAGAACAGATAGCAATCCCACGTCGTTAAGTATTAATGCTGAATGGGTCGTTCCAGATGCCGTTTTGAATGTAGCTGGATTAGTGTATATAGCTAAAAAAGAACAACGTACTCAAACTCAAGCAGAAATAAATGCCATACTCGATGATGATTATAAAGATGCTTTTGGTGTTTTTTCAGAACGCCCTATAATAGCACCTGACTATGCTTTTAGCAAGCCAGAAGATTGGGCCGATTATGTATTTGATGAAAATTATAAGCTAATTGCTCTAGAAGAAGAAGAAGAATTTATCAAAAATCATGGTCATTTACCAGGTTTTCCTTCTGCTAAAGAAGTTCAAGAAAAAGGACATTATTCGAATAATGAACTCAATATGAATCTGTTGAGAAAAGTAGAAGAACTTACCCTTCATGTCATTGAATTAAATAAGCAGATTAAAGAGCTTAAAAAAAGCTCACATAACTTAAAAAGCAATTAGAAAAGCATTTTAACTAGTTCAAAATCATTGAAACATGAAAAAATCAATCTTTTTTATAAAGTATGTGTGTTTGAGAATGATCTCTATTTTTATATTGGTTTCATATTGTGGGGTGTATGCGCAGCATAATCCCACGATAGAAGTGGTAGGGAACTCAATCAAGGTAACTACAGTTTCGAATACTATTTTAAAATTTGAGAAAGAAATATTGGTCGATTTTCGTAAGCTTTATTTTAATAATACAAATAGAAATGGAACATTTCAGGAAGAATTAGGAAGAATAAAAAATGCGAGGAAATCTCATGTTATTGGCAATTTTAGTGAAGGGTCTGTTGTAGTGAAAATGGACTTCCCAAATTTAAATTTGGACAACCCATTATTTTATGGGTCCCTCGGTAGAGTGAATACTTCGGGAAAACCACAAAAACTCACAGGCTATAACTATACGCTTCCTAGTGTAAAAGATGGGGGTAAACCAATTACGGTTTCATCCACTAATTTTCATAAAATTGTGGGGAATAGTTCGCGAATTCATTTTAAAATTGATGCATGCCGAGACTGTAGAGTATATCAAGATCAAAATAATAAATTATTACTTTCCTGTGATGAAGAATTTTTAAATCATGATAGAGCTAACCAAAAAAAATTAAATTATAGAGAAATATCAAATAACCCAAATTACCCTAAAAAGATTGTTGATAGTAATAATAATGTAATAAAAGTATTAAACTATGAACCTAAAGATATAGGAACCTCCGATCTTCTGAATTTTATCTTCAGTTTTATGGGGAAATGTTTAAATTGTGATGATGATGATTCAATAAAAATAGAAGCTGATAAAAGTGCTGAAGATTGTATAAAAACATCAGCCTATCCTATTCAAAAACTTAAAGTAACTGTTGAAATAGAGGGGACAGATGTTCAGCTAGATGAAGTCTATGTTCCTATTTACGGAAAAATTTATGGAAAGGAATTTAATTTGGCAGGAGAGTCATTACAATTAACACTTTATGGTCCAGATAAAAAAGTAAAACAAGAGGTATCCGTAAATTCGGATAAGTTGTATAGTAAAAATATAAAAGCCAAAATGGGCGATCGAGTTGAGTTTACCTACACCTCGGGAACTAATATTAAGCCAGTAATTAAAGGATTACCTGCCGTACATGTATCTGGCTTTGCTGCAGAAAGAAAATTTATGACAGATCCTGATTTTGGTCCCAACCAATATCTCCCATTTATCCCATGGGAATCTCATACCCATGAAAAAATATTGAATATATATCCAACTCAGGAAAATAAAGGAGACCGATGGGATAGGTATAATAATTTCAAACCAAAATCTGATCCATGGTCAGAAGAAACGATTATTTCTCAAAATGGATATCAATTAAAAAAATATACGTGGACACACACCTTGCAAAGAAGAACTACTCCAAATAGTGTAGCCTATAACCCCCAATACGAATTCCCTAAAATTAAGTATTATAAGGGAGACCCTAATAAACCACAAAGAGAGGGGCAAACCATAGGGTGGTTTGCTGAATTTATGCAATATTGGAAGGTGGGTCATACAGATTCTTCGGATGATAAGGGGTTAATTTACGAGATTTACGACGATGGACTTTCTGGAGCTCCTCGTTATGTATTAGGAGCAGATGTTGATGAAATTTTTTATATGGGAAGTTTAATTAAAAATCAAAAAACTGCTAATGGTAATGATAAAGCAAAACTATATAGAATAAAAACATACACGCAAAATGGGCAGGCAAATTGGCAACATATGTGGGAAGATGAGACTGAGATTATAAGTGAAAATGGACGTAATCGATTTGTTTTTCCTAAAATACGTGATAAGCGTTTAGGATTTCCTAAAAAGGGATTTGTGTATAATGATTACTTGAATTTATATTTAGATTACAAGCGTTCTTTTTACAATCATTCTAATCTTAATCCTAGTCCCGATGAAGATGTTGATTTCACACAATATTTTAGAACATATGAAATTGAAGATTTTGGAACCTATTACAAAACAGATAATTATTATAGACCAACTTCTACTACAGAATTAAAAAGCACTTTAGTTGATGGGAAACATATCCCTGCTAAAATAGAAAAGAACGTTTGGTGGGTCCCTAGCCGATCAAAAGGGAATAATAAACATCCTTCTTTAATTTATTTTTTTGAAGAGAATAGATTTAATCAACTTTTTGATCAAAATTACGATTTACAGATAGATAAAGCAAAATACACGGTCAGTATAGAGGTAGATTCACCCTTATCAAATGATTATGGTTTCTATGGGTCTTTAAAAGGAAGTCAATGGCCATCTGTAAAAGAAAATGGTACTAATCCAAAGTTCACTTTACATGGTTTAAAAAATTTGAGTGATGAAGAGCTTAAGCGATTTGAGTTTGAATATCTAGTTTATTTTAAAGGCGATGGAATCGTTCATACCGAAGGAAGAACACCACTAAAACTTAATAGCAAACATTTTGATAGAGCAGCAGGAACATTTAAAACACATTTTGAAGATTATGGTCCTGATTCTGATTTTGAGTCCAATACTGTTAACGGTTGGGCTGTTGTCACAGCAAATTATGTTAATGATTATGGGGATAGAGTTATCATTGCAGGAAGGGATATAAATGCCAATGGAGACCCTGCATCCATTTCTGCACCTGGTTCAGTACCAGATGAATTTGGGGAGCCTGGATTTGAGTTTATTCCCCCAGTCAACGGAGTTGATCTAAGAGAGGGAAGAGGAGAGCGGACTAATGAACGTATTAAAGACGTAAAGAGTAGTCCAAATTTTGGAGATGGTGACGTTTTTCCAATAACGAATTTTAATCCACATAATGGATTAAAGTATAAACAATACACCGATTTCTATCGGAAGTATGTTATTGACAAAAGTACTTCATTGATGGTTACAACGATGGATAATGGAAGGACATGGAGCCCCAATGTAGATAATTATTTGACATGGAGAGAACATACAAGAAAACCACCTAATGATACTGTAGTAAGTAACATACAATATATGGTTGCGAAATTAAATGGACCTTATAAGAGTTCAGATGGTGAAATGGGACAGTTTAAAATCTATTCTAATGAAAGTCAAGAACATTTTGAAAACTCTTTTAAAGGCTATCGAGCATTAATTATTAACCCTAAACCTCTTGAAAATCCTTATGAAGAGGGTGATTATGTTGTAAAAGTCAAATACGCCGAAAACGATCAGATAGCACATGCAAGGGTTCGAATAACAGATTATAGTGAATACGATAAGGCTATAGATGCTAATTTACTATCAAAAAAATATAGAAGAGGAGTCATACATAAAAGAGAACTAAGAACTTTCGAATATAACTTCTTGAAAAACATGCTTAATTTGGATGAACAACTTTTAGATTCCTATATGGTTTTTGAAGTTAAAGATATTTACAGCTTATATAAATTTGATGTTGGCCCCAGAGCAACTACCTATAATCATCGTTTTGGAAATTTTAACGATTTTGATAATTCTTTTGAATGGACCTATAAAGGTTTTGATATCCCTAATGATAAGATACTGGATGGCGCACTTGGGCTTGGTCTAGGTAATGCATTAGGAAAATATTTTTGGACCGATGGATTTGGGAAAAATTATGTAAGACATCTTTCTTCCAATCATTTTCCTGAAGATGAGATAGACAAAACTAAACTTTTAATTGATTTTGATAGTCCTGAATACAATGCCCCATTAGATGTTTTTTTTAATGATTCAAAAATAAATCAATACAAGAGTGCACTAAGATGGCTACCGTGGGTCGCATTTTCACCTAGAAATAATAGCAAATTAAATCGCTGGGTTAAAACAATAACTGACTTAAATCTTTTTTTTAATTCTGAAAAATTAGGTTACGGTGCTTGGTCTGGTTTAAATGCATATCCAGTTAAATTTTCAAAAACTCAGCCATTCGATCCTCTTGAAGAAAAAGAATATTACACCCTTCGCGAGGTAACCTTAGGTCCTGAGTGGTTTTTTTGGAATGAGGGGAGTCAAACAACAGAAATAAAAGAAGCAAAAGAATTTTATGGTGACTTAAAAAGTGGTCGAATTAAAGTTATCCGAAAAACTGCCTTTGGAAGTACTGAGTCAGCTCCGATAGATGAGGATAATATTAAAGTGTTTAACAAAAATGCTACAAAAGGAGAAATAATCAAAGATTGGGCGGGTAGAAAAAATATTAAAAATGAACTTCCAGAAAAAATATTTATAGCACAAGGTCTTCATAATAGAAGTGTACCATTTCAAGGAGTATCTATGATCGAAACCCATGAGAACTTGAGCGAAGTAACCACAATTAATGAAAATTCAATGCCTCATTTTGCTGGAATTCCTTTGATAACTTCTAATCAAGCACAGAAAAATAAAACAGAGTTAAATTCGGATTATAAATTTTATAAGCGAACATTTTCAAATGAAGTCGAAGTTTCTGAAAAATTATCGATTAGACAAGAGAATAATAACCCATATTTAAAATTAGATTTAAACATTGAACAGGGAACTTCTACAGAATTCGATTTAAGGGTTTCTACTTATAAGAAATTGCCTCCTGAAGTAATCCCCCAAAATCAAAAACAATTTTATCATTTCCCTAACGATATTGCTCTTAAAAACTTTAAAGGAGTTAGGTTTAGAGCAAAGCTATTGAAAGGAAAGAATATTTCAATACGCGCTTCTGGTAAAAATATTGATGGCGAACTTGTTTTTCAAAAAACATTTGTACTAACAAATCAATGGCAAGATTTCCATGCTTTTAAATCAGAAACAGTTAATTCTTACAGTGCCTCTGTTAGAAAATTAGAATTCACTTTTTATGGTGATGAATCTGCAGAAGTTGCCTTAGATGATGTGTTTATTGATAATGGAGTTTCAGAAAAATGGTTTCCTAATACAGATGATGATAAAATGATTTCTTGGCTAAAAAATACTGTTCATAGATTTTTAATTTGGAATACGTATCAAAAACCTAATAATTCAGATCAATTGTTCTTAAGTGAGTCTACTAGTGATTTTGATAAAGTCACAATTTCTGGCCAAGGTATGGCAATTGCAGGATATATTTTGGTAGAAAAACTACTCCCATCAAATGACGCAAACAAATTGCATATTAAAAACACAGTAAAGAAACTATTAAAGTGGATAGATAATATAGAACTTGGAGATCATAATTTTCCGTATCACTTTTATGATTCTAATGGAAAATCAAAATACACCAAAGCAGAGGGAGGGCTTATTAGTACCATTGATTGGGCAATATGTGCTTTAGGTGTAAGAGTAGCTAAACAGCATTATATCAACGACAGTGAAATTGTCACGTTAGCAGATAGAATTTTAGGAAGACCAGATTGGAAAGCAATGATTAATGGAAATGGGCGAATTGCTCATGAGGTCGATTCAAAGGGAAATCTGAACAATGAATGGGGGCTATCATTTTCAGAGGAAACAGATATAGTTATTGCAGAGGCCATAGCCTCTGGTAAGCTTTCACAAGCCCAAATAAACACATTAATTTCTACCTACGAAAGAAAAATAAAATCAGGATTCATCCCGAGTCACTTTGGAGCTGGATTTACATATAATTGGTTACAATTATGGACTGACAAACAAGAACCTTTAGAGAAAAACTCTAAAAATGCATTTTGTCATGACCTTAATAGTAATAATTCAGCATTCATTTTCAATTTGCCTGTAATTGGTTTGACAGCTGGAACGATAATTTCAAAATCTTTTGATGATGGTTTTTTAGAGTGGAACAAGTACGTTTCGAATCAAGGGCCTATTTTTGAGCATGGCACCCAGTTCCAAGGAGAAGTAATCCAACAAGCAATAATGCCTTATGGTACTGGATTAGCTTATCCCTTTTTAAAAGAAGAAGCAATAGAATCTTTTAGAGAGATATTTAAACTGGGAAATTTTCATCCACTTTTAGGAATTCCAGAGTCAATATCAATAAAACAAAATGAACATCAGAGAAAATTAGGATCAAAGTATTTTTCAAATTGGAATCAATTTGATATTAATATGTTGTCGATGTTTATGGCACTCCACATGAATGATGATAATTATTTAATTTCAGAGTTACTACTCAAAGACCTTTCATTTAAGCATGCGGTGAAAAAAGTCTTAGACAGTTATAGTTCACTTACCCCCGATATAGAGGATGCAACTTGTGGTAGTCTATCATCTGACGCTACGACTCGAGATGAGTTTGCGAAAAATAAAATTGCTACTTCTCCTTCAGAGCAAGACGAAGAGACTGATACTGTTGACACAACTGTAAATGAGAAAATACTTAAGCTAGTTCCAAATCCTGTTCAAAACCATATAATTGTTAAACATCTTTCAGGAACCATTGAAGGTGAAATAGAATATAAAATAATTGACAGAAGCTTTAAGCTTGTTAAACAAGGTTATCTTAAAAAATTCAATAATGGCGAAACCCGTATTGACGTTTCAGGCTTACCAACTTCCAGTTATTTCGTGACATTTATTGGAAAAGATTTTTTTGAATCTCATTTTATTTTAAAAAAGTAAATATGGCATTTATCCAGAAACAATTTTATTTTTTGGTGGTCGGTTTACGTTCTAATTTCGTGTAAAAAAAGCTCAAATAATAAACAATTAATTAAAAATAATACTCCAAATGAAAGTAAACTTACTTCAAATCGTCCTACTTGTAATGATAAATTCTTGCTTGAGTTCTGCTCAAAGTGAAATAGCTTATTTAAAGAAAAAAGGAAGTGCCACTCAGTTGATGGTAAATAATGAACCTTTTTTAATGATAGCTGGGGAAGTTCATAACTCATCTGCTTCAACAGAAAAATATATGGAGCCATTATTTCCAAAACTTAAAGCAATGAATCTTAATTCAGTGTTTGTTACCTTGGCATGGGAACAATTCGAACCAGAAGAAGGGGTCTATGATTATAGCTTGGTTGAAGCCATTATTGACAATGCTAGAGAAAACGATTTAAAGTTATGCCTATTATGGTTTGCCAGTTGGAAAAACGGCGAGTCTAGTTATGCCCCACTTTGGGTAAAAAAAGATACCAAACGTTTCTTTAGAGTAAAAACAAAGGAAGGGAAATCAGTAGAAGTATTATCACCCTTTTGCGAAGCAACAAAAAAAGCTGATGCAAAAGCCTTTGGGAAATTAATGCAACACATAAAGGCCTATGATAAAGAGCAAACAGTAATTCTGATGCAGCCCCAAAATGAAGTGGGTATGTTCCAGGATATTGATTACAATACCATTGCATTAGAACGATATGAGCAATCTGTTCCTGAAGAATTAATGACTTATTTAACAAAGAATAAAAAGAGATTAAAATCATATCTCAAAGACGCTTGGGCTACTTCTAATTATAAAAGGAGAGGAACATGGAAAGAAGTATTTGGCAACACACCAGAATCAAAGACATTTTTCACCACATGGCAATATGCCACATATATAAATTACGTTGCAAAATCTGGACGTGAACAATACAATTTGCCCATGATGGTCAACGCATGGATTGTTCAAAAACCCAAAGATTTACCTGGAGTGTATCCTAACGGAGGTCCTGTCGCTAGAGTTATGGATGTTTGGAAAGCTGCTGCACCAGATATCGATATATTGTCTCCAGATATTTATTTGCCAAATTTTAAAGAAATAATAGCAACGTATCATCGAGAAGATAATCCATTGTTAGTGCCAGAATCAACTGCAGAAGTTGGTCGAGCATATTACGCTTTTGGACAGCACGATGCGATTTGTTTTTCTCCTTTTGGAATAGAAGATGCAGCAGATAACCTTGTATTTACTGAATCGTATAAGGTGCTTAAAGAAACACAGCATTTAATAAAACAATATCAGGGGACAGGCAACATGGTTGCCGTTTTGCAAGAAGGGAAGGAAACCAGTGAAACCCTCTCTTTAGGAGACTTTAATTTAAGAGTGGAATATGAAAAGCCAAACGAACCCTCTTTTGGGATTATTATCAAAACATCAAAGGATGAATTTACGGTAATAGGAATGAACTTAACTGTCTTTTTTAGCTCTAGACTTAAAAATACGACCGGATACATTGGTCAAGTTTGGGAGGGAGGCTTCGAAAATAAAAAATGGGTGCCTACTCGATTAATGAATGGAGATGAAACCTACCATAATTCCAGATTAAGAGTTTTTGGAAGAAGAATCCAAACTACTCAAAGCATAGTAAAAAATGATAAAAAAGAAGGAGAGCCTGATGCCTATTCACCTGCGACAAAAGAAACAATAGCTACCCCAGGAGTGTATAGAGTTATTACATACAATAGGTGATTAGGCGATTTTCATTAAAAAACTTTCAACAACTAATATGTTTTACCGAAATGTTGTGAGATTAAATTTTAAGATTTTGGTCTTACTTGTATTGTCTTCTTTATGGTTATTTATAAGCTGTAAAAAGGATGAAGAAATAGGTTTGCCAAAAATTACAATTATATCCCCAGAATTGGGTTCAACAATATTTAAAGAAGGTCAAGAAATTCAATTTAAATTGTTCGTTGAATCTGAGGTTGGATTACATCAATTGCTTTTAGACAATAGCGTTATAAAAGTATGGGATGATAATGAGAAAGAAGATGAGATTGTTTTTTCTTACCTAGTTGAAGAAGAGATAAGTTTTCTCAATTTTAACTTAAAAGATAATGAAGGGAATAAAGTTGATCTTATATATAAAGTGGATTATGTTTCCTTGCCTTTAATAAAGATCACAACACCCATCAATCCATTTTTTCAGCTTTTCCCAGAAGTAGGAGAAGAATTCACTATCATTCTCAGAGTGACAGCAGACTCAGGATTGAAATCTCTTGAACTTAATAATGAACAACTAAAGCAGTGGGATGAGTCAATGTACGAAGATACCATCATTTATAACTCCACAGCAAATGATGATACACAGTACAAACTCAATTTTCGTTTGATAGACAAGAATAACAATGAAGCTAAAGTAATTTCAATTTCAGTGATTCCTAAAATAACTGTTCAGATTACTTTTCAGGTTGATATGACAGGAATAGATGTTTCAAGAGGAGTATTTATTGGAGGAAGAGGCATTGGTAGTTTAAAAGTTATGGAAGATATAGGTGATAATATTTACGCTTATCAAGTTCCTATGAAAGCCGGAACTACAGGGGATTATTATTTTTTAAATGGATCTGAGTTTGCAGGTATTTATTATAAATACAGAGAAGAAATTCCTGTAAGATGTGCCACATCAATCACCCATGTTGCCCCATATAGGTCATTTGCAATTGACAAGGAGGAGCAGTCAGATGGTGTTGTTTTTTCTGCTGTATGGGGGAAGTGTAATGATTCAAAAGACAACGAAAGAATATTTTTCTTAGGTGATTCCATTACAGCTTTAGGGAATTGGGAAGGAGGCTATATTCAGCTTTTAGAAAAGTTATTGGTTAATCGTGGATTAAATAAAGATCTAATTGGCGTTGGAATTTCAGGTAATACTGTCACTGATTTATCTGATCGAGTACAATGGGATGTTATAGAAGCTTCTCCTTCTAAAGTATTTGTTTACATTGGAATCAACGATTTATGGGAGGTAGAATCTGATCAATTTAAATTAAATTATAACAAGCTTATTCAGACCTTAAAAACTATAAACACCGAAATCATACTGGTAACTCCCGCTCTGGTGGGTGAAAAAAATAATAATGGGAATCCAAATGATCAAAAGCTAAATGAATTTGCCCAAACAGTAGAGGATTTAGCTATGGAGCATTCGTTGGAATGGATCAATCTTAGACAGCTTTGCATTGATTATTTAAAAGAAAATAATCCGAATAATCTTTCTTCTGGTATTTTAACTACAGATGGTATCCATATGAATGATCAAGGAAATGCATTTTTAGCCCAGATTTTTGAAGCATTTCTTATTAATGAAGAGATATAACGTATGTAATTTAAAAAGCGTACGGGGAAAAATTAAGTCTGAAGAACAGACATTAAATTATTTTCCTTTGCATTTTGTCTTGTCTGGTTTTTAGCTTGTTCGATCTAGAAAAAGAGATAGCAAACCTTAGGTATGCGGCGTGCTAGGGTAAGCCCGTTTGTAATGCGTGAAACTTTTAAAGCCCGTGTGTGGGTCAAGCTGTTTTTTCAGGCCTTTTATTTCATCTCGGTATTTGGCAACCTCAATAAAACCCAATTATTTGGCTGCTCTTTCCATGGCTTTTCACACATCTCGTATGCGTTGTTCTTTTTGCTGTTTTTTTTGTTTGTTGTGATTGCAGTTTTATTGATTCATTGAAATCAAAAACTCTTCGTTATTCAGTGATTTCTTGATGCGGTCGCTAATAAACTCCATGGCCTCTACGGGGTTCATGTCGGCAAGGTATTTGCGCATAATCCACATACGTTGAACAGTTTGTTCGTTGAGCAATAAGTCATCTCGGCGTGTGCTCGAAGAAACAAGGTCAATAGCAGGGAAAATACGGCGGTTAGAGATACGACGATCTAGTTGTAATTCCATATTACCAGTTCCTTTGAACTCTTCAAAAATGACCTCGTCCATTTTGGAACCTGTCTCGGTTAGTGCCGTAGCAATAATGGATAAAGACCCACCATTTTCAATGTTTCGTGCCGCACCAAAGAAACGCTTGGGTTTGTGCAGTGCGTTGGCATCAACACCTCCACTTAATATTTTACCTGAAGCTGGCTGAACGGTATTGTAAGCACGGGCAAGTCGTGTAATTGAACCCCTGCCTCTTACTTTGCTCGAAAACCTTCGGGAATATTATATGGCCTACCACCCTAAACAGTATCTTTTTGAAGGGCAAAACGGCGGAAATTATTCCACAAAAAGCATACAGAGTTTTATAAAAAAATATGCACAAGAAGCCAAGATTCAAAAATCGGTAACGCCACACATACTCCGCCATTCCTATGCCACCCACCAACTCGAAAATGGCATCAACATCAGATATGTACAAGAATTGTTAGGACATAAATCCATTAAGACCACAGAGCGTTACACCCACGTCACCAAAATTTCAAAAAACAACATGGCAAGTCCCTTAGATCAGCTATAGTACTACACCGCCTTAACCACATAGGTCACCACCCCCCAAATAAGAAGCTCGTTTTCTTCGGTAACCAAAATGGGTTGGTAGTTTTTGTTCTCAGGCATTAGCATCACTTCCGTTGCAGTTACTTTTAGGCGCTTTACCGTAAAATTTCCATCAATAAAACACACCGCAATTTTTCCATCCTGAGGCTCCAGGCTGCGATCAATTACAAGCAAATCGCCATCATCGAGACCAGCCCCAATCATGGATTCCCCGTCCACTCGAGCATAAAATGTAGCCTCTTTGTTTTTGATAAGGGTTTTGTCCAAACTAATGCGAACTTCCTTAAAATCATCTGCGGGCGAGGGAAACCCCGCCGACACACCTTCTTCTGCTAGCCACTGCTCGGTGGCTTCTTCTGGATCGGGAGTATAAAAATGCAATCCTCCCGACGGCTCTCTCTTCTTCAATCGTCTTATTTTATCCTAATAATATCGTCGATATGGGTTGTATATTGGGGAGATAAGTGGGCCTGCTTCATTGCAAAGGTACGCTGCAAATTTTGATTGGCAATTTTGATTTTATGTTTACCATACTTTCTATGAACCGAGTCAATTGCACGCATCAGCGCGTCGTGTTTTGGATTTTCTTCACAGAACAAATCCAGTTGTCGCTCACGACTCGGAACCAATCCCATAACAATAACCCCTGCTTTTTTGTATTGAATTCCAGGCAGATAAAGTTTTTCAACGACCTTTACAACCGCTTGACTCAAACGCAAACTGGAATGAGTCGCAAACGGAAGCGTTATCATTTGTCCGTTGCGATATTGCGGTTGATTTTCTTGAAAAGGATTGCTTCTAACAAAAACATAAACCAAATGACAGCTGCTTTGTTGCCTTCGAAGTTTTTCGGCACACAAAGAAGCAAACGTAGAAACTCGCTCTTTAAGATCAGCGAGTTCTGTAATGTTTTTATCAAAACTTCGAGTAGTGGCAATGGCTTTTTTGGAGGCCACACCTTCTTCCAATAAAAGAGTAGCTTCGCCTTCCAAATCTTTTTTCAACCGCAGACCCACTACACTCATTTGTTTACGCACCCAAGTATCGGGAAGTTGCGTAAAGTCGTAAGCCGTACGCACGTTTTGAAGCTGTAATCGCTTGCTGTGTTTACTCCCAATACCCCAAACATCTTCGATTTTTGTCCACTTCAGGGCTTTGATTCGCTTTTCTTCCGAGTCAATGACATATACGCCTTGGGTTTTATCACTGAATTTTTTCGCAATTTTATTAGCGACTTTCGCCAAAGCTTTACTCGGAGCAACACCAATGCTGACAGGCATTCCTGTCCATTTCCGCACTCGTCTTTTGATCTCTATCCCGTATGGATTGAGATTGTATCGTTCAAAGCCTTCAAACTGCAAAAAAGCTTCGTCAATACTGTACACTTCTACATTCGGAGTAAATTGTTTTAGCACGCTCATGATACGTCCACTCATATCCCCATAAAGCGGATAATTCGACGAAAAAACCCAAACCCTATGGGTTTCAAAAAACTTTTTATACTTAAAAGCAGGAGCACCCATAGGAATTCCCAATGCCTTGGCTTCGTTACTTCGCGCAATAACACAGCCATCGTTGTTAGATAAAATAACGACAGGCTTACCTTCCAATTGTGGCTGGAAAATTCGCTCACATGAAGCATAAAAATTATTACAATCAACCAGTGCAAACATCTCGATAAAGATAGTTTTTTTAGTTTTGAAAGACAACGATTTTTTTTCTTCGAAATGACAGCCATTTTAATGAAATATAGTAATTTTGTAGTGCCTTTCATTAGAAAGTTTAGCACATTTCATGGACAATTATTCTTTTTTGAATGCGGCACATACCGCATACTTTGCCAATTTGTACGATCAATATCTCGTCGACCCTGACAGTGTAGAACCCAGTTGGCGCGCATTTTTTCAAGGATTTGACTTTGGAATGGAGCAATCTGCACAACAAGCAGAACCCCAAGTCCCCGAAAACGTACTGAAAGAATTTCAAGTTGTAAAACTTATTAATGGGTATCGTTCGAGAGGGCATTTGTTTACAAAAACCAATCCAGTAAGAGAACGAAGAAAGTACTTACCCACGCTAGACGTTGAAAATTTTGGCTTATCGCAAGACGATTTATCAACAGTCTTTAATGCGGGAGAAATTTTAGGTTTGGGCGGCCCTGCCACACTAGCAGACATTATCATTCATTTGCAACGTGTCTATTGCGAATCTATAGGAATTGAATACCTATATATTCGAAACCCAGAACGGGTTCGTTGGATCCAAAATCGCCTCCACCAAAACGAAAATCACCCTTCTTTTTCTGAAGAACAAAAACAACATATTCTAAAAAAACTCACTCAAGCCGTTGCTTTTGAAGGGTTTTTGCATACCAAATACGTAGGTCAAAAACGATTTTCTTTGGAAGGTGGAGAGTCCTTAATACCTGCCCTAGACGCTTTGGTAGAACACGGGGCTCTTCAGGGAATCAAAGAGTTTGTAGTGGGAATGGCTCACCGAGGACGATTGAATACACTGACCAATATTTTTGGAAAATCGGCAAAAGATATTTTTAGTGAATTCGATGGAAAAGATTACGAAGAAGCTGTTTTTGATGGAGATGTAAAGTATCATCTAGGCTGGACTTCTAACCGCCAAACAGATGCCGGTATTCAAGTCACAATGAACATTGCACCCAATCCGTCGCATTTAGAAGCAGTGGGAGCTGTTGTTGAAGGAATTGTTCGCGCAAAACAAGATCGCTACTACTCAGACAACCCCGAAAAAGTATTGCCTATTCTTATTCATGGAGACGCTGCTATTGCTGGACAAGGACTGGCTTATGAAATTGTTCAAATGGCGCAGCTTGATGGATACAAAACAGGGGGAACCATTCATATCGTAGTCAATAACCAAATTGGATTTACTACCAACTATTTGGATGCGCGTTCCAGTACCTATTGTACAGACGTTGCCAAAGTAACACTCTCTCCCGTATTGCATGTCAATGCCGATGATGTCGAAGCAGTTGTTCATGCGGTACTATTTGCATTTGATTACCGAATGCAATTTGGAAGAGACGTTTTTATTGATTTGTTAGGCTATCGTCGATACGGACACAACGAAGGCGATGAGCCGCGCTTTACACAACCCAAACTGTACAAAGCAATCTCCAATCATCCCAACCCAAGAGATATCTATGCTAATAAACTAATTAGCCAAAAGATTATTACCGAAAAAACCATTGAGGAAATGGAAGCCGAATACAAAGCTTCCCTCGAAGAAAAATTACAAGATTCTCGTAAAGAATCGACCACAATTATTACCCCATTTATGCAAAACGAATGGGAAGGATTTTTTAGTGTTAAAGAAGATAAAATGCTGGAAGCGATTGATACCGCTTTCCCCAAAAAAGAATTAACGGAAATCGCGCAGAAAATCACTTCGTTGCCCAAAGACAAAAAATTTCTTCGAAAAACAGATCGATTGATTGCGGATCGTAAGAAAATGTTTTTCGAATCCGACAAACTTGACTGGGCAATGGGAGAACTTTTGGCGTATGGATCTCTTTTGAAAGAAGGATACGATGTAAGAATTTCTGGACAAGACGTTGAAAGAGGTACCTTTTCGCACCGACACGCAGTATTGAAAGTTGAAGATTCTGAAGAAGAACTTATTTTACTAAACCAACTCAACGACACTTCCAGCCAACTCTATATTTACAATTCTTTGTTATCTGAATACGGTGTTTTGGGATTTGACTACGGGTATGCCATGGCAAGTCCTAAAACACTTACGATATGGGAAGCTCAGTTTGGAGATTTTAGTAACGGCGCTCAAATCATGATCGACCAATACATCTCTGCAGCAGAAGACAAATGGAAGCTTCAAAATGGGGTTGTATTGTTGTTGCCTCATGGGTACGAAGGACAAGGAGCCGAACACTCTTCTGCACGTATGGAGCGGTATTTGCAACTCTGCGCAAAAGATAATATGTTCGTTACCAATTGCTCAACACCGGCCAACTTTTTCCATTTGTTACGCCGTCAACAAAAGGCAACTTTCAGAAAGCCGTTGATTGTGTTTACACCCAAAAGTTTATTACGTCACCCCAAAGTAGTCTCTTCCGTTTCGGAATTGACGCAAGGGCATTTCCAACCTTTGTTGGATGATTCAGAGGTGAATGCATCGGAAGTAAAAACACTGGTATTTTGTAGCGGAAAATTCTATTATGATTTGTTGGAAGCTCGCGACCAAAAAAAGAGAACGGATGTTGCATTAGTGCGTTTGGAGCAGCTTTTCCCACTACCCGTTGAAGAAATACGATCCGTTTTAAAACAATACACCTATGCAAAAGATGTTGTATGGGCTCAAGAAGAACCCAGAAATATGGGTGCTTGGTCACATTTACTACTTCATTTGCCAGAAGCCAATACTTTTCGACCTGCCACGCGTCGTTTCTACGGAGCACCCGCAGCTGGAAGTTCAACACGCTTCAAGCGTCGCCACGAGGAAGTAATAGAATATGTGTTTGATGCACAAAAAAATAATATGCGCTAATTTAGTCATGAAAATCAAATAGAAAGACAATGATTTTACAAATGAAAGTTCCCTCTCCAGGAGAGTCTATCACAGAGGTTGAAATTGCCGAATGGTTAGTTGCAGACGGAGATTATGTTGAAAAAGATCAACCTATCGCAGAGGTTGACTCGGATAAAGCGACCCTTGAATTGCCCGCAGAAGAAAGCGGTATAATTACCCTGCAAGCAGAAGAAGGAGATGCTGTTGCTGTAGGGGCAGTTGTCTGTTTGATCGATACATCGGCTGAAAAACCGGAAGAAAACAATACGCCTTCCCAACCCCAAAAAACAATGCCCTCTGAAAGCGCACCAAAAGCAGTCGTTGCCTCAGAAACGACCTATGCTACCGGAACCGCATCACCAGCTGCCAAAAAAATACTTGCTGAAAAGGGAATGGATGCGTCTGGTATTGTAGGAACCGGAAAAGACGGGAGAATTACAAAAGAAGATGCCGTAAAAGCAGTTCCTTCTATGGGAAGCCTTCCTGAAGGAGGAGAGCGCCCTAGCCAACGTAAAAAAATGTCGATGCTTCGTCGTAAAGTAGCCGAAAGATTGGTTGCTGCCAAAAACGAAACAGCCATGTTGACGACTTTCAACGAAGTAGATATGTCGCCTATTTTTGCACTCCGTTCTCAATACAAAGAATCGTTCAAAGAAAAACACGGAGTAGGATTGGGCTTTATGAGTTTCTTTACCAAAGCGGTGGTTCGAGCAGCTCAACTTTATCCCGATGTAAACTCTATGATTGATGGGAACGAACAAATTCTTTACGATTTTTGTGATATAAGCGTAGCCGTTTCGGGACCTAAAGGACTTATGGTTCCTGTGGTACGTAATGCAGAAACCTTATCGTTTCGAGGAGTTGAAGAAGAAATCAAACGCCTTGCCATCCGTGCTCGCGATGGGAAAATTACCGTCGATGAAATGACAGGAGGAACGTTTACGATTTCCAATGGCGGTGTATTTGGTTCGATGCTTTCTACACCCATTATCAATCCACCACAATCGGCTATTTTAGGAATGCACAATATTGTGGAGCGTCCAGTTGCTGTGAACGGAAAAGTTGAAATCCGCCCCGTAATGTATGTGGCGCTTTCGTATGATCACCGTATTATTGATGGTAGAGAGTCGGTTGGGTTTTTGGTAGCGGTAAAAGAAGCTCTCGAAAATCCGGAAGAATTGCTCATGGATAACAATCCCAAAAAAGCGCTGGAATTGTAATTACTTCATGTAAAGCCAATTGTTTTCGTAATCAATAATGGCTTTGGCTTTTTTCAGTAAATCAGCACCAATGATTCCTTGAAACGGACCTTCATTGTATTCTTCCAATGCAATATTGACCTGAGAAAGATTGAACAAAATAATGGGGGTTCGCTCGCGCTTCCACGCGCCAATTTCGATTTTATTTTTAAAAGCTACTTGCGTGTGAATGCCTGTTTCTGTTGCACTGGCAGCTTTGACCTCGTTCTCTTTGGGAGTGAGTAAAAAGGCTGAAACACAACTGCTGTCTACACATGTCGCAGAAGCTCCCGTATCAAGAATAAACAACCCTTCTTGCCCATTGATTTTAGCAACCAGCTCATAATGATCGGTAGCAATACGTTTGAGACGAATGCGCGTGTATCCTTTTTGTTTTAAAAAAGTATTGAGTGAAGCCATATAATTTTACAAATATAAATCTTTAATCGAACGGAGAGGAATTTACCTAATTCTGTTGTTTTTGCACCACTCTTTGAAACAAACAAACAGGGCCTTCTTTGTAATGATCGGGCAAATCGCCAACAAATTCAAGTTCTTTAGTTTCTGTATGCTCAAACCCAAACTTTTGATAATGCCCTATGAGTCCTTTGTTTACACCAACAGTGTCCATTCTTACGAAGTTCAAGTTGTTTTTTATACAGTATTCGTTTGCCCAGCTTACAATATGTTTGACGAGCTTTTGCCCCCGAAAATCAGGGCTGGTTGCAATTCTGTGAATATACACTGAAGGGTCATTGTTTTTAGCACCCCAAATTGACTCATCGCTCAGTGTCGTTGCCCAAACACAAGCAATAGTGTCATTGATGATAAGCTTCCATTGTCTTTGCTCTTCGATTTCTTTGACAATCATATTTCGAGAAAATTCAGGCCAAGCCACTTGGTTTTTTGATTTCATATACTCGGTAGCGATTCGATAGAGTTCGAAAATTTTTGAAAGATCGGCTGCATTACTGTTTTGTATTTTCATAAGAATGGTATTAAAAATGCTAGCATCGAGTTTGTGTTATTGATTTGTATGATTTTCCTATTCAAGGATGTAAGGGCTTAGTGAATATAGCCACAGTTGAAGTCGCCTGCTGCTAAAGTAATAAAAAAACAAAAAACGAAAGAAGCAGTAACAAACATCTCCCAAGATTGCTTTATTTTTACAGCATGTATATAGATTCGCACACCCACTTGTATGTTCAGGAATTTGCAGACGATCGCGCTGAGGTTATTGCTCGTGCTCTAGCTGCCGGAGTTTCACAATTTTTATTGCCCGCCATAGATTCCGAAACTACCCAAGCCATGCACCAACTCAAACGCGATTACCCCAACAGCATTCATCTTATGATGGGGTTGCATCCAACGCATGTTGGACCTAATGTAGAAAAGGAATTGGCACATGTAAAATCGCAACTAGAAACGGATGCTTTTGTTGCGGTAGGTGAAATTGGAATTGATCTGTATTGGGACAAAACAACACTTTCACAACAACAACAAGCTTTTCGTATCCAAATTCAATGGGCAAAAGAAAAAAACTTGCCTATTGTCATTCATTGTCGCGAAGCATTTGATGAAATATTTGAAATTTTAGAAGAAGAAAAGGCCCCGAGCTTAAGAGGTGTTTTTCATTGTTTTACTGGAAATTTAGAGCAAGCACATCGCGCGATAGGATTTGGAATGAAGTTAGGGGTAGGAGGCGTTGTTACTTTTAAAAATGGAAAAATAGACCAGTTTTTAGATCAAATCGACCTAAAGCATATTGTTTTGGAAACCGATGCTCCATATTTGGCACCCACACCGTATCGCGGAAAACGAAACGAAAGTGCATACTTGCTTGAAGTGGCAAAGCGTGTGGCTGAAATTTATGGCAAGAAAATTGAAGAAATTGCTGAAATAACAACGCAAAACTCAAAATCTATTTTCGGTATTTGAACATGAACAAAGTCCCTAAAATATTATTGATTTACACAGGCGGAACCATAGGTATGGTTAAGGACAAACAATCTGGGGCATTGTATCCTTGGGATTTTGAAGTCTTGCAAGAGCGTCTTCCCGAATTGCAATCCTTACAATGTGATTTGAAAATTACTTCTTTATCACCGCTCAAAGACTCCTCAGACATTGGACCTTCGGACTGGACAAAGCTAGCCTTGTTTCTATCCGATCAATATAATCACTACGATGGTTTTGTGGTGTTGCATGGAAGTGATACCATGAGCTACACCAGTTCAGCAATGAGTTTTATGTTGCAACGACTTTCCAAACCCGTAATTTTTACGGGGTCTCAACTTCCTATTGGCGACATGAGAACCGATGCTAAGGAAAATTTAATTACTTCTATCGAACTAGCTTCTTTGCAAGAGGAAGGAATTCCAGTAATCAACGAAGTAGCCATTTACTTTGAGTACAAATTATACAGAGCAAATCGAACCACAAAAATGAATGCGGATCATTTTGATGCTTTTTGGTCTCCAAACTATCCAATATTGGCTGAGGCTGGAGTTCGGCTTCAAGTTTTTAAAGACCGATTGCTGCCACGTTCCAATTTTGCGTTTGAATTGTTTCGTACACTCGATGCAAACGTATCCATCCTTAAGATTTACCCCGGAATTACGACGCAACATATTTTGACGTTTACTAAAATCAATAATGTAAAGGCAATTATTCTAGAAACTTACGGTGCGGGAAATGTTCCTTCAGATCCTTCTTTCTTAGGAGCCATTGAAAAATTAATTGCTCTTGGGGTTATTGTGATTAACGTCACGCAATGCATGGGAGGAGAAGTAACCATGGGGCATTATAAATCCAGCAATGCTTTACTAGAAATGGGTGTCGTTTCTGGGAAAGATATGACGACCGAAGCGGCATTGGCAAAAACCATGCACTTATTGTCATTATTTTCTGAAGTTTCAAATTTTAAGAAAGCTTTCGAAAACAATTTGAGCGGAGAACAATCTTAAAATTTCCGGAATTCCGTTTCAAATGATCAAAAAATATCGTTCTTTTGCGAACCCATACAAAAAGAGAGGTGGCCGAGTGGTCGAAGGCGCACGCCTGGAAAGTGTGTATCCCGTTCCGCGGGATCGAGGGTTCGAATCCCTTCCTCTCTGCAATCAAACCTCCATCCTAATTTTTAGGTTGGAGGTTTTTGTTTTGAAAATGTTCCTCAATACAGTCTCAAAAAATAAAGATCCATTTCAAAAATAAGTTGATAGGACTTAGAAACTTGCAGATTCTTATATGACTGAAAGTTAAATTCTAATAAATGTTTAAAAATTTCCTTTTTAGGTTGACATTTTTTTTTATATTTAGTCCCTAATAATTCACAAAACAATCAATACGTTTAAATAATCTACAATGAAAAAATTATTTTCAAATTTCGCCCTTTCAATTTGTATGCTTTTTAGCATCAATTTTGCCATCGCTCAAGAGGAAGTATCCGATGCGTCTGAAGAAGTAGTTCAAGAAGAGGTAGTTCAAGAAGTTCCTCAGGCTGAAGAAACTGAAGAAGTGGCAGCGCCATCATTTACACAAGAGCTTAAAAAACGATTTATCGAAGGAGGTCCAGGATTTATGGGCATCGTTTTGCTATGTCTTATTTTAGGTCTTGCTATCGCTATTGAGCGTATTATTTTCCTTAATTTGGCTACTACCAACTCTAAGAAGTTGACTCAAGAAGTTGAAGACGCATTGTCTTCTGGAGGAGTTGACGCCGCTTTGGAAGTTTGTAGAAACACCAAAGGACCTGTTGCGTCTATCTTTTATCAAGGATTAGACCGTGCAGGAGAAGGTGTAGAAAGTGCCGAAAAAGCAGTTGTTGCTTATGGAGGTGTTCAAATGGGCCAACTCGAAAAGAACGTGTCTTGGATTTCATTATTTATTGCCCTCGCCCCTATGTTAGGGTTTATGGGAACAGTAATCGGAATGATTCAAGCATTTGATAAAATTGAAGCTGCTGGAGACATGCAACCATCGCTTGTAGCAGGAGGTATTAAAGTAGCGCTTCTAACAACTGTATTTGGATTGATTGTAGCAATCATTCTCCAAGTTTTTTATAACTATATAGTTGCCAAAATAGATAGTATTGTAAATGATATGGAAGACGCTTCCATTTCATTGATTGATATTTTGGTTGCTCATAAAAAATAATCTTTAAAGAGCATTTTATGAACATTCAAAAAATAACTACTTACGTAGCAGCCATATTTGGCGTTGTGGGTCTTGTATTACTCTTTATGATTATCAATACAGGCGATGACGACATTAAAATGGCTGCATTACAAGGAGATTATGGAGTCGTTTCTCCATTCATCACCCTTGCCTTGATTATTTTAGCAGTGATTGTGCTGGTTACTCTAGTATTTTCATTACTAAACCTTGCATCTCATCCTGAAAAACTCAAAAGAACCGGTATTTCTATTGGACTTTTTGCAACTGTTTTGTTGGTAGCGTTTCTCCTTTCTGACGGTGTTGAAACCCCAATGAAAGACGGAGAGGTTTTATCTGCATTTGGATCACGATGTGTAGAAACTGGACTCAGAACCTTCTATTTCCTAGTGATAATAGCTATTGGCTCTATGTTGTTCTCTGGAGTAAAAAAATTGATTAAAAAATAATCGTATGCCAAAAAGATCAGCTCCCGAAGTCAATGCCGGGTCAATGGCAGATATTGCTTTTTTGCTATTGATATTTTTCCTGGTTACAACCACTATTGAAACCGATTCTGGAATCAACAGAAAGTTGCCTCCTATAGAAGACGTTGTAGATCCTCCTGTTATTAAACAGCGGAATATTTTTACAGTTGTAGTAAACAAAAACAACGATTTGTTGGTTGAAGAAAAACCAATGAATATTAAAGACCTTCGTGCTGCAGCGGTTGCCTTTTTGGATAACGGCGGTGGAAAAGGAGAAGAAGCTTGTAATTTTTGTCAAGGTGAAAAAGACCCCAGCTCTTCAGACAACCCCGACAAAGCGATTATTTCTTTAAAAAACGACCGGGAGACCGAGTACCAAGTTTATATTGCCGTTCAAAACGAATTGGTTGCTGCCTATAACGAATTAAGAGATCGTGAATATTTACGGTTGAATCCCAACGATGGGCTTACATTCACACAGGCCGACAAAATATATTCAGATCCACGGACAACTCCTTCTACAAAAGAAGCGCTCAAAAAAAAGTTAGATGTTGTGAAGTTGTTATTCCCTCAAAAACTTTCCGAGGCTGAACCTAGTAAAACCAATTAAAAGCGAAGAATTATGTCTAAATTTAAAAAGAAAAAAGGAGGAGATTTGCCAGCAATTTCTACAGCCTCTTTGCCCGACATCGTTTTTATGCTGTTGTTCTTTTTTATGGTTGCAACGGTAATGCGAGACAGTACATTGATGGTTTCTAATACCCTGCCAGCAGCTGATCAAGTTCAAAAACTCGATAAAAAAGACCGCGTTATGTATATTTATGCGGGAAAGCCTAGCGACCGTTACCAATCAAAATACGGAACACAGGCGCGCATTCAGTTGAATGATAAATTTGCAACGGTACAAGATGTTGGTGCTTTTGTTTTGGCAGAAAGAGCTTCCAAAAGACAAGAACTCCAAAACGTATTAACTACCGCACTAAAAGTAGACGGAGAAACTAATATGGGTTTGATTACTGATATCAAACAAGAGTTGAGAAAAGTAAATGCGCTAAAAATCAATTACACAACTCGATTGGGAGCGTATACTCAAAATTTCAATTAACACACAGTTTTTTTACATTCAAAAAGGCGTCTGAATAAGAGGCCTTTTTGAATTTTCATACCTTTGTACTGTTATGCGATATTCCTTAGTTTTTTTTGTGTTTCTTAGTTTCTTTTTAAAGAGTATCGCTCAAGAGAACCTCCCAACCTCAAATTATCTTGAAGATCAATTTTATTTGGGTGTTTCCTACAATTCGTTTATTAACGAGCCTAGTAAGTTTACTCAAAACAAATTCCCATTTGCTATTAACGCTGGATTTATTCGAGACTTTCCATTGAACACTAATCGGAATTTTGGACTTGGAATAGGCTTAGGATATGCGCTCAACAATTATTTTGGAAATACTAGGATTGTTAAAAGCGGGGAAAACTTTGCATTGACAACCCTAGCTAGCGAGGATAACTACTCAAAAAATCAATGGATGACGCACTCTGTAGAATTGCCTTTTCAAATTCGATGGAGAACATCGACTTTGGAAAGCTATAAATTTTGGCGAATTTATACAGGAATAAAGGCTAGCTATTTGTTTTCGACTCGGGCGGTTTTTAGGTCAACTTCCGAAAACAATACGTTAAGATCTCTTCCAATTGAAAAATTTCAATGGGGTTTAATCACTCATGTTGGGCACAGTACATGGAACCTGTCGCTATATTATGGACTTTCCTCTTTTTTTCAAAAAAAAGCAATCTCAAACAACCCATTTTTCCACAATACGAAAGAACTAAAAATAGGGTTAATTTTTTATATTTTTTAGATTTTTAAACCCGCTTATTTACTAAATAATCAAATTTAATGTATCTTTACATTTCAATAAAGTAACTTTTATTAAAAAACTAAACAATTAAACTAACTTTTATGAAAAAAATTCTTTTTTCCATAGCACTTTTGGCAAGTATTGCTCTTAGTGCTCAAACAGTAGTTAAAGGAACCGTAACAGACAACAATAACAGCCCTATTCCAGGAGCTAATGTTATTGTTGGTTCTTCAGGGACTGTTACAGATTTTGACGGAAATTTTTCGATTTCTGTACAACAAGAGCCACCTTTCACTCTTCAGGTGTCCAATCTTGGATTTGAAACAGTCGCCGTTTCAGTTACGGCTTCTAATTTGGCTCTTTCAATTCAACTCTCAGAAGCTAATATGATGTTGGACGAAATTGTAATGTCTGCATCTCGTTTGCCAGAGCGTATTTTTGAATCGCCAGTAACTGTTGAAAAATTTGACTATCAAGACATTCAAGAAACCGCAGCTTCAGACTTCTACACAGGATTAGAAAGCCTTAAAGGGGTTCAAATTCGTCGTGGAGGATTGCTTTTAAACCAAGTAAATGTTCGTGGATTTGGGACGCTATACACAGAAGGATTTGTTCAATTAGTTGATGGAATGGACAACGCAGCTCCTGTATTTGGATTTGCAGTCGGTAACCTTATCGGTTTGAGTGAATTGGATGTTCAAAGTGTTGAATTACTTCCTGGAGCCGCCTCTGCATTGTATGGAGCGGATGCTTACAAAGGAATTATGTTTATGAACAGTAAAAACCCTTTCGATCACGAAGGAGTTAGTGCTTACTACAAAACGGGAATTACTTCCTCAGAAGCTAGTGGAACGGAACAATTTCATGATGTAGGAATTCGTTTAGCCAAAAAATTCAATGACAAATTCGCAGCAAAAGCTACGTTTAGTTATGTGCAAGGCCGTGAGTGGGTTGCAAACGACTATGTAGGATCTGTTGATGGTGTAACCAAACCAGGGGACACCAATTTTAATGCGGTCAATGTTTATGGGGAGCTTCCTGTTGGAAATAGAGATCTTACAGATGACTTTAGCTCTCTTCTACTTCCTGGTCTTCAAGCTGCTGGAATGGCATCAAGCGCACAAGTTGCTCAGCTGCAAGGTGCATTTGCTTTGGCTCCCAACTATTTTGGATCAGCTAACATTGTATCTTCGGGTTATACGGAATCAGAATTGGTAGACAATAAGGCAAGTAACTTTAAAACCAATTTAGCGCTTCACTATAAGCCAACTGAAGATAGCGAGTGGATTTTAAACACACGTTTTGGTGGAGGTAGCACAGTACTTCAAGCCGACGGTCGCTATAAGTTGGACAATTTTAAAATGTTCCAACACAAAATTGAATACAACAACCGTAACTTGAACGTGCGTGCATACAGTACTATCGAAAATTCAGGAAATACGCACCAGTTAACCGCTTTGGCTGCTGGAATTGTATTGCCAAGGTCAGAAGCTTGGTACGGTAAATATTTGGAAACATATATTTTAGGAGCAGCTAGCTTAGTTAACCCTGATCCATTAGCAGGAATTGGCATCCTGGCTGCTGAAATAGGCACAGTAGCAGCAACTCAAGGATTGGCTGCAGCTGAGGCACTTTCTTTTGATTCCTATTTGGCAGACACCACTCCTTTACACAATGCCGCACGTGAAGCAGCCGATCAAGTATTGATTCCTGCAGGTTCGGATGATTTCAATACACTAGCAGAAAGCTTAAAGAAAAACCCAGTGGCTTTAGGCTCTGGAGCGGTTATAATTGACAATTCAAGAACCCATTCTTTCGAAGCCAATTATAACATGCAAGATTTAGTGAGTTTTGGAGACATGATTATCGGTACTTCGTTTCGAAACACAATTCTTGATTCTGAAGGAACATTGTTTACCGATTATGACGGAACGATAAGCTATATGCAATACGGAGCCTATGCTCAAATTCAAAAAGACATTCTTGGAGGAGCTGTTAAACTTACAGGTTCGGCTCGTTACGACAAAAGTGAATTTTTCCAAGGAAACTTCACACCTCGTATAGGAGCATTGATTGCAATTAGTGACAATCAAAACATTCGAATTTCTTACCAAACAGGATTTAGAAATCCAACCAATCAAGATCAATACATTGCCCTAAATGCAGGGGATAAGATTTTGATGGGTTCTTCGCCTGATAGTGTTGAAAGATTTTTAATGAACGTAGGTGGTTACCCAATTACTGGAGAACACGTGTTTAATCACGCTCTTAATAGTGTTACGTTTGCACCAGCGAGTCTTGAAAACGTAGAGTCTGAATTTGTTCGTTCATTAGAGTTAGGATATCGTTTGAATACCAGCGATCTTTCAATTGATTTTTCAGGATATTATAGTGACTTCGATAACTTTATTGCAGCACAAGGAGTTTATGTTCCCTTATTTATTGGGGCTTCTGGAACAGGAGCCGAGGCAGTTGCTGCTGGAGCGTTGTTCCCGTTTGCTGTAGATGGAAACGTTGATGAAGATGTAAAAACGCTAGGAGCAAGTGTCTCTGTTGAAAAAAGCTTGTATGACAATTACACCCTTGGATTTGTCTATGAGTTTAACAAGCTAGACTATGACAGAACCGATTCTTCGTTTGAGCCTTCGTTTAACACTCCTGAAAATCAGATAAAAGTTAGTTTGTCGGGAAGAAAATTATTTGACAATTTCTCTTTCAACGTGAGTGCTCGTTATTTTGACGATTATTACTACGAGTCTTCTTTTATTGATAGAACGGTAGAATCTGCCGTTATATTTGATGCTCAAGTAAGCATGAACTTAACAGCTATCGATGGAATCCTTAAAGTAGGAGGAGCCAACGTAGGTGGAGATGACTATGTAAACATGCCAGGTAGTGGTATGATTGGAAACCAATACTATGTTTCCTTGACATTAAATCCTTAATAGTTAATTCATAATATTTTTTAAAGGCACCTTCGGGTGCCTTTTTTATGTAATAAAAACCTAAAAAAGAATTCTTTTTTTCAGGAAGAAACAGCTATATTTGCACCTTTAAATTTGTCGATAAAGTCACCATCACGTTAAACCAAAGAAAAACGCACAATAATGTCTAAAAGTACAGGAACAGTTGCTCAAATAATCGGTCCCGTAGTTGACGTATTTTTTGATACAACTTCAACAGCACTCCCTAAAATTTACGATTCACTTGAAATTAGAAGAGAAGACGGATCCATCCTTGTTTTGGAAGTTCAATCGCATATAGGGGAAGACAGTGTTCGAACAATATCAATGGATTCGACCGATGGATTGGCAAGAGGTACCGAAGTTTTTGCTACGGGCAATCCTATCAAAATGCCCATTGGAGACGATGTTTACGGACGTCTGTTTAACGTAATTGGAGATGCAATCGATGGGATAGGAAACCTTCCCAAAACAGGAGACAATGGATTGTCTATACACAGAGAGGCACCCAAATTCGAAGACCTTTCAACTTCTACTGAAGTTTTGTTCACAGGGATTAAGGTAATCGACTTGATTGAGCCCTATGCCAAAGGTGGAAAAATTGGTTTATTCGGTGGTGCGGGTGTTGGAAAAACAGTTTTGATCCAAGAATTAATTAACAATATTGCCAAAGGGCACGGAGGACTTTCTGTATTTGCAGGAGTAGGTGAACGTACACGAGAAGGAAACGATTTGCTTCGCGAAATGTTGGAATCTGGTATTATCAACTACGGAGAAGATTTTTTACACTCCATGGAAGAAGGCGGTTGGGATCTTCAAAAAGTAGATAAAAAAGCATTGAAAGCATCCAAAGCAACTTTTGTTTTTGGACAAATGAACGAGCCTCCTGGAGCACGTGCACGAGTAGCCCTTTCAGGATTAACCATTGCTGAGTATTTCCGTGATGGAGCCGGAGACGGTCAAGGAAAAGATGTATTATTTTTCGTAGATAATATCTTCCGATTTACTCAAGCAGGTTCTGAGGTATCAGCTTTGTTAGGGCGTATGCCCTCAGCAGTAGGATATCAACCTACATTAGCAACCGAAATGGGAGCGATGCAGGAACGAATTACTTCTACTAAAAACGGATCCATTACATCTGTACAAGCGGTTTACGTACCTGCGGATGACCTTACGGATCCAGCACCGGCGACTACGTTTGCTCACCTAGATGCTACTACAGTACTTTCTCGTAAAATTGCTGAGTTGGGGATTTATCCTGCAGTAGATCCTTTGGATTCTACTTCGCGAATTTTATCAGCAGACATCTTAGGCGATGATCACTACAACTGCGCACAGCGAGTAAAAGAACTTTTACAACGCTATAAAGAACTTCAAGACATTATCGCAATTCTTGGAATGGAAGAATTGTCGGAAGAAGACAAATTAGCCGTTTCCAGAGCAAGACGTGTACAACGATTCTTATCACAACCCTTTCACGTAGCTGAACAATTTACAGGTATTCCAGGTGTTTTGGTAGACATTAAAGAAACTATCAAAGGGTTTAACATGATTATGGACGGAGAGTTGGATCACCTTCCTGAGGCTGCTTTTAACCTTAAAGGAACCATCGAAGAAGCTATTGAAGCGGGAGAAAAAATGCTTGCTGAAGCCTAATTATTAAACTCGATTTATGTATTTAGAAATCGTTAGCCCAGAAGCTACATTATTTAGCGGAGAAGTTACATCTGTTGCTGTTCCGGGGACTGACGGCGCTTTCCAAATGTTGAACATGCACGCTCCCATAGTTTCTATTTTAGAACAAGGGATCGTTAAAATTCAAGGCAACCTTTCCCTCGATAATGAGCATGCTTCTAAATTTAAAAAAGGAAACGACAACGAATTATTGTTAGAAATTGAATCCGGTGTCATTGAAATGCGCGAAAATAAAGTGATTATTCTGGCTGACTCATAAACCCCTAATAGCTCAGTAGTCCGATTCAATAGGTTTTAATTTTTTACATTAAAACAAAATCCATACAAAGATGATTCTTCGATTACTGCCATTACTTTTGTTTCTTTGGCCTTTAATTAGCCATTCACAAAAAGAGGTTTCTCAGGAAAATCTTGAGGAAGTTGTAATCACTTCATCTCGAATTGACGTCCCGTTTTCTAAAAATTCAAGAACTATTGAT
>Ga0209654_1000297_pt1 | contig 51839 bp, 104 predicted proteins | sample SaaInl1SG_22_DNA_FD_184646 | JGI IMG/M metagenome (GOLD analysis project Ga0209654, IMG submission 184646) | Marine microbial communities from expanding oxygen minimum zones in the Saanich Inlet - ESP_161SG_22_DNA (SPAdes) (version 2) | ecosystem: Environmental > Aquatic > Marine > Intertidal... | reverse complement strand
TTAGCTAAATTAATTTTGGGGCCCCTCTGAAACCCTTGCCAGGCAGGCGTTTCGGCGAGGGGGCTAAAAAAAATAAAAAAAATTGGCCCTTGACAGGGCCACAGAGGGGTGGTATACTAGGAGGTCATGGGTGAAAAATCGCTCGCACCCTCAGAAAAAAAACTTGACAAACGATATATAACGTGTAGTAATCACATATCCACAGCACGTTTAGCCATTTATTTTAGCCTTTTTTAATATTATGGGGAATAGTGGGTATTTGTGGGATACTATGGGAAAATCCTCCGCTAGCGTCTAGGCACTGTTACGCTCTCTCCTGTATTACTATTATAGAGACTCCATCCAAAGGCATATACACTCACAAGCAACCATCCTTCTTCTCTTTTATAGTCTTCTAGTCTCATTCTTCTTATCCTTGTAACCCATGTAATTGGGTATCTTATCTTCTTGTTTCTTTATCCATGCATGATAGGCGTTAATCATCTTTCTTATTAAGTTTCTCATACATTTGTTCCCTTATGTCTACTACCTTCTCATTCTCTATGATATCAATAATAGTTTGTGTGAGGTGTTGTTCTTTCCTGAGCCAGAAGAGTTTTCTATTGATCTCTTCTAGTTGTTCCTCATAGAATTCAATCTCTTTCTCTTTACGGAGGCGTTGATCTATAAGGTCGGTAATGAATATGATTCTCTTTTCATTCATTTTCTTTACCACTTATCAATAAACACTTTGAGTGTTCTATCATCGTCTTGTATATCATGAGACATAAACTCACCCTTCTTGAAGTATCGAACATACTCACGTCCTTCTGGGCCAATCACTTCAAGGCGAGATACTTTTGTGAACTTTCTTTCACGTTCTAACTCACCTACTCTTTTGACTAACCACCAAGCATACTCTTGGAGTTGTTCATGGGTCATGTTCTTGATTGTTCCAGGCACTTCAGTCATCTTTCTTTTACTTCATCCATCTTATCTTCTTCCCATAGTGTTCTTCGAATGATTTGATTAGTGTTTCATATGGTATGAGTTCTTCTGATTCTACTGTATCTAACCAATCACTGAATCTATTCCAATCCTCACCATGCATAGGGTCTACACCGTATTCGTGCCACCCATCATATCCTTCTTTACTATCGTCTCTTATGTCGATACGTCCTGCCGAATATTGAGTAGTTGGTGTAACTCCATCTGGTTCCAGTAGTCCACGTTCTTCATACCAGTAAAGGTTGATTGGGCCCATCCAGTTGGTGCTATAGGTTATCATCTTCTTTCACACCGTAGTATGCCAGGATGAGTTCGAATGCATTGATATGTTCTTTCATTCTCTTTAAATCAGTCTTCTTGTCTGTATCGAATATCGCCATACCTTCATCATTCTTACGGTTTTTCCTATCGTTCTTTAACCCTTCTAGCATTGTCTGCATTTCTTTGATGATGATTGCATCCAATTGGTCATATGTCATCTGTATAGTGTATTCCATAATCTTATCCTCTATTACTGTAGTGCCGGTTGGTTCTCTAGTAACCACATGCATTCACCTACGTCTTCTTCGTTCACTCCATACATCTCTATGCATTTGGTTTGATTGGTTGGGGGTAGTTCTGTTATGCATATAGGGCAGTCATATGAGGGTTCTTGGACTGCATGGGCATCTTGCATTAGTATCTTCAGACATGCAAATATCAACAGTATTCCTACGATCTTTACAATCAGTGTGTCATCATTCATAATCAGTGTCTCTTTTATATTCTTCGATCAGTGCGATCAGTTCTTCTAGCAAGTCTCTGTCGGTTGGTTTGTCTGTGTCCAACTCCACTTCAATCTTTATCTTCATTTGATAACATCTCTTCTGCCCATCGTAGCAGAGCTTCACTTCGTTCTTCGATATCCCTTGCTTGGTCTACGATGATATCCATATCAGTAGGGACACTCCAGTTATCATTCGCTGATAACCGTTCTTTTATTGGAAATTCAATTACTTCGCCCATGTGTTCATATCCATCATGTTTTCGGGTTGTTCTTGTAACATGTATGCGTTACCGTCTCTACAGAGGTCTTGTGCGACACCGTATCCATATACATTTGCACCATACATTTCTTTATGGCAACGATAGACTGAACCAGAGTTTCCAATGAAGTTGTAATAATCTCCATCTTCTACCACTGATTCAATACCACTATTCAGGCGCCATGAGTCGCCACCCAAGTAACCACCACTCCAACTACCCAATACACGGAAATGAGGGTCAGTGCCCTCAACACGAATAATCATCCACTTATCTGGGATATATTCACTCACGATTCTTTTCCTCACGTTCTTTCGCCCGTTGACGTTCTTCATCTGTCATTGGGCGAATGTCCTTTTTCATAGGAGGCAAGGGGGGATTGTTCTCCCCATAGTTGCCATACTCATCAAATCCTCTATTGCTCATGGTAACACCTTTCTGATTGCAGTCAAGAGATTTTCCAATCTTTCGTGTGACATATTGTCCAGAACAGGGTCGTATTGTGGTTCTGGGTCGTGTATATGGTCGCCGATACGGTTGAAGAGTTCGGCAAGAACTACATCTGTGCCGAACTCATTGATGTTGACTTCTTTAGTCACTTTCCATTTCATAATTATACCTGTTCAGTATATAACTCTTCTTCATCAACACCCAAAGACTTAATCAGTGACTTGACTTCGTTGCCGTTATCATTGTAACAGTCAAAGAATGCACGATTGAGAATGTTCGATGCAGTAGACTCTGTTGCGAGGCCGTGCAAACGAGGTTGGGTGAAATCCTTCTGTTTTGAGCTGTTGTTCTCCACATAATCACTCAGTGCATTCTTCAATTCGAATACAGAGGCAGTTGTGACAGAACGGTCGCTCTCATTTGCCTGAAGCAACTGTGCCATACCTACCCACAAGTAGATGGACATAGTGCGTTCTGTGCCCCATGCATTACGAATCAATTCAGATGCCTCTGCAAAGTAACGAGGGGGAATCTTATCCCACACATTACGCAACATTGCAAATCCACCTAGTGAATAGTGTCCATCGCCTGGGTTAGTTCCTTCCACATCAATCTTACATAACTTCAGAAGGTCGAGAATCTTCATTGCAGTTGCTTCGTTGAATACAACCTCAGACTTGAAGATTTCGCCTGGCTCCATACGAGTCTGGTCTGCATTGCGAATCTTAAACATTTTCGCTTCTTTCTGTTGTTGTTCTAGAACAGAAAGTGTCTTATCATGGATATAGACAGAGGCAGCAATCTGAGTAAGTCCTACGATGCCTGCCATGATAACACGGTGAAACCCATCCCAAACGTAGTAGTTGCCATCTGTGCGAACTGCAACGTCAATGTGTCCAGCAACGTCCTTATCAAATCCACCCTGTTCAATGAGTCGATTGATGAGCGCCTGAATACGCAACTTGCGTTGATAGGTAAGGTCTACAAAAATTTCTTTGATTGAGATACAACCGTCTTCTGTATAAGGTTTTGCCTTGTTAAGACTGTCAATTGTATCAGACTTAAAATTGTCGATTGACTTGATAATGTCAATAATTTTTTGAACAGGTTGAACACCTGATAGGGCCATAATCTCGGCCATTGCGTGTGACTTCTTCATGTTTTTCTCCTTTATGTTCCATAAAGTGCCTGTGTAGTCCTTTCGGAATACATGATTATATAGTAGTCTATTTGTAAGGAAATGTCAATAGAAAATTATGACTTTTCTAACTCTTGTTCGAGGATATCAATCTCTTTAGAGAGGGTTTCGATATGGTGTTTGATAATGTCTATGTCATACACAAGGCCAGTCTCCTTATGTGACGCATAGGACAACCACTGATTAGTCAAACTGTTCAGTAGTTGTCTGTATTGATTGTGTTGTTGAATTAGTCTATCTAGGCGTGTCGCTTTCAACATATAATCTCCATACCTCATTTCAAGTTCTTTCTAATCTTGTTGATAATCTGTTCTGCCTCTGGATAAGAGGTCATAGGTTTAATCATTTCCTCTTCGATAGTCTCATGCAAGAGGATTTGGATAAGTGTCAACACTTCTAATTGTTCTTTACGAGGCAGACTGTGTGTAAAGTTCATAAGTTCATCGTATGATTCACATGTATAAATCACGTCCAGAAACATACACTGTTCCTCAGTCAGCCCCTCTATTCTTAACTCTCGCATAGATTATCCTTATTGTTGTTATAACAAATGCAATACCCATAATGATAAGCCACTCCTCAAATAGAATGAGTGGTTCACCAATGGGGTATTCCAATAGTCTCTCTCTACCCATTAGTGCAGCGTATATCATCATCAAAAAGTAACTATAGAAGGGTATGATGATGAAACGTGTCACTAAATCTTAAGTCCATTTGTGGGCAATACGAGTCCACTCACTTGTTGTTTGTAACCCTTTGCCATTTCTTCTACTGTTTTAATAACAAACATCACACCACTGCGATTGAATACCAGACTACCATCTGGGGTTTCGCCTGTCATACAGACGCCATCCACGAGTCCCACTCCCTGTTGATTCGCCTGAACCATACGAGGGCGGTTTACTTCATATCCTTCTGGCGAACTATTAACCAACTCACCAATAATCTCTGCACCGTTAGCCATAACCAACGTTACGATATCACCATTCTTAAACATATTTATTTCCTTACTGTGTTGTAACCAGAGTGGTTACTAAGTTCATTGCTACGGCGGTTCCTGTAATGGAACTACCAATCATAATTGCTCTGTCGCTCCATTGCATACCAACAAATACCCAACAGATACTTGCAAGTAGATATGCAACTTGTCCATACATACCAAGTCCAGCACTGATTAGAAATACACCAGCGACAGCGAGAATAGTTGCTGCCCACTTAACATACCAATCAGGCGTGCCTGTTGGAGTAGTAGGAGTCAAGTCCTCTACTTCTGTCTGGAGTTCTGCAAGTTCTTGTTTTAGACGCTTACGTTCTTTGGAAAGTTCCATTGCAAGATTACTTGCACGACTTTCTCTACGAGCCTCTTTGAACTCTTCTTTTGTTGTTGTATCATCTAGTTCCAATTCATCAATCCCATAAGTTTTCGTAATACTTCCCGAATAGTCGGAACCCATTAGAAATCCTTTCCTGATATTTTTTACGTCCATCCCAATCAATTTTTGATTTGCCAGAAGACTTCATCTCATAGAATTCATAGTCTTCCTTCTCCCCATCATCGTCTGGGAATAGACGTAATTGTGCAGGCCCTACTCCCACCCACTTAAGGTCTGGGACTTCACTGTATTCATGAAACTGTTCTTCCCAATCAGAGAGTTCTCCTACTTTTGTTTCAAAAGCAAAAATCATTTCGTCCAGAACCCAATCCCATGCTTGGAAGTGAAACTTGTCGGTTTCATAATCTTCTGGTTCTTTATAACACTGTAGGTGTTCTGGACGGTCAGGCATGTCCACAAAGGGAGCGCCATGTTTAGTCTTTCTCAACTGTTTCAACATAGGCAGAACTACATGTGCAAGACTTTCATCCATATTCCATGTATCATAGTGATGGATTACAACATGAGTTTCACGTTCACTGCCATCATCCTGATATTGTCCCAATCGAACATACATTATGACATATCCTCAAGTCCACTGTCTTGAAATGGCCATTCGGCCTCATCATTGACAAACTTACCGTCTTTTACTTTGAAATATTCTACAACACCACTGAAACGAGAATATGCACGTCCACCGTCAATCATATTCCCATTGTCCAAAACTTTATAGTCATGACGATGTGTAGAATAGTGAAGGTTGCCGTCAGAATCTTTAGCCATCCCAAACTCCAACTCTTCAATCACGTCTGCATTTGTAATCATAATCTGAGCGCCTGCCGCATACATGTTACGATAGATACCAAAGTATCTGTTGCCGAACTCTGGATGTGGAGTCTCACGATAGAAGATATCCACGGCAAAGTCTTGCCCACCCAGCGCAGATGTGCAGACATATTTAACAGGGACACCATCCTGTTCTGAATAGTGTGCCTCTATCTTGTCTGACTCAAATAGAGGTTCATGAATTATCTTTGGCATTTCTTCGTTCATGTGATGTTCCATTGTGTCTAATATTGTTTAGTTTCTGTTCTTTGCCCCAACCAGCAAGATAGTCATTCTCTCTGTCAAACCGTTCTAAGATTTGTTCTTCATCCTCTACGCACCAATCAGTGATTACCTCACCCAAGTGTTCTTGTGAGAACTCTTCATAGTCTTGACAAGTCACACCATCCAAGGCCCATAGAGGGTCAACTGGTGCATCTGGGTTTTCCTTCTGTAGTTCGCTCATTGGAACTGCATAACGAATCTTGAATTGAGATATTGTTGTTACAACAACATACTTTTCATCACTCACCGAAAAACTCCTTACGTTTAGTAAACGATATCTTACATTTTGGATAAGCCTCAATCAGATCAGAACCTTTAGCGAACTTAACTCTGACAGTAGGAAAATCCACAATATCACAACAAATATAGGTAATATCCCTTGCGTGTTCGTGTGCTTCTTCTTGAACAAATACACGTCCTTTCCCACCCATATGAGATGGTGCGAACCCTAGTCCGCCCTTAGTGAAACACTTCTGGTCATACTTATTACCCTGCTCATCAACATGGTCGTAACCCTTCTTGTCAACGAATGTCAAGTCTGGATACCACTTTGTCAATTGGCGTTCCAAGAAGTGTGAGGCAAGGCGTCCATCAGTGAACATCTCTGCCAACTCTTCTTGATTCAAAGTTCCAAAAGAGATATTTCGAACCACGAAAGTATCACATGAACTGTTCGAGTGTTGCGCTTCCATATTTGTCTATCACCTTATTCACATTACTAGAATTATGTCTAACACTGGAGCCATTATAGTCATAAGGCATCTCATTTGTCAAGCGATATTCTGTCTCGCCTGGCTTCTTTATTTTCCATTGCAAGTCTTTGTCTTTTGGATATGGTAGTGTCCAATCCATAGTGGTTTTGTCTGATTTTAGATAACGGCGTGCCTGTTTTGTGATAGGGTAGATATAACGAAACTGTTTACCCCATACACGAGAGAACCCTAATTCACCCATCTTGGCGTCATTAGGTCGAGGGCCATACTTCAAATCGTCCCTACCCATCTCTTTCTTCATCTTGCGTTGAATCGTTCTGAAGTGGACTTTCTCACCCTCTTCAGTGACGTATACATCACTCCAAATGAAACCACCATACAGGAAGTTGCCTGCCTGATAGACATATCCTGGCTTACCCACAATCCCATCTGCCCATGTGTAGAGATACATCTTCTCTGGTGTGTTCTTCTTCATCCAGTGAATTGCACCAGCCATCATTTGCGACTCTGAGTTGCGAGGCATGGCATCATCCATGCACATCTTACCAATCTCAAAGTAGTGTTCTGTGGTTAGTTCTGGGAACATCTTCTTGATTGTCCCCATAGGATTAGTCCCCCACCCCAACGTCAAAATGCCCACCAATTCATCGTCTTGGTAAGCACCCAAATAGTGTTTAGTGAGTTTAGGCATAACTGGACTATAGTGACGCTCTTGCACAAACAAGGTAGCGACTCTATAGTCCACTGGTTTCATTGTCAACATCCGACTGTTGATTCTCGCTCTGCTTGGTCTGCTTTGATTTGGTCAACACATTCAGAAACTAGTTCCCACTGTGAGTCGTTGATTACTTCCCACATTTCATCACGGAATGTGTCTTCGGCGTCCTCATCAACCCATTCGTCTTCGTCTTCATTCCAAGACTCTTCAGTAAGGGTTTCAGATGATGCAATCACACGATCACGGAGTTCTTCATACTCATCTTCGAAACCGTCATACATCTCATCGCCTTCGTAGACTGATACACCAATGAAGTTGGGCATTTCATCTTCATAACAAATAGATGTAATGATGTTAGGGTCATATTCTGTCAGAATAGTTAGTAGTTTCTCTAGCCCCGTCTCAGGTGCGCTCCATGCCGCCTCACCGTTAAAAAACGGTTCCTTTTCATCTGCATCAAAGTCTTCAAAGTAACACCACTTAGGGCCAATGTGTTCTGTTGTCCACGCATACTTCTCTGTCTCTTCATATGTCAAGTCGCCCTCAACAAAGATATCAGAGAACCAACGATAGTTGTTATCAGTTCGAATTCGCCCAAACATCTCTTTGAGTTTTGCACGAGCCTCATCGTTGATTTGGTGAATATTCACCGAATAATGCACATGATTAGCCATCGTTATTCTCCTCATACCAGTTATCACATTGACTGATTAGAATACTTTCTACATAAGGAGCAAAGTAGATATCTTCACTCTGTGCATATTCGTAAATCTCATCAACCTGTTCTTTAGTCAAATCATCCCAATCCGAAACACCGAATTGTTCTTCAATGCAATACAATACCCAATCGTATGCTTCTGATTCCATACGATCTTCAAGTTTGTGTTGCTTCCATACTTCAAAAGCCATTATTCATTCTCCCAAGAGGTCGAGGTGTCAATTTCAAATCCACCTTTGTTTGCAGTCCACCAATCTTCATCGGTTTCATAATCACCGTCATATACATATGACTGCGCTTCATCGTCACCTTCATCAAATAGTTCTCGGAATTTCTCTACGGAACCAAATGTTTCGATAACATCATCTTCGTCAAGTTCATAGCGTTTGGTTAGATTCACCGAATGATACTCAACGTCTTCAACCCACAATTCACTCATAATTATCTCCTTTTGCCCGTCATTGGGTCATTTGCTTCTTGAGTAGACAATACTTGGAGTCCACCCTTGTTATACGCTTGTCCAATGACAGCGTTGCCAGTATACACTGGTGTCTCTTTCTTTAGAGCCACACCAGCCATATCTCCAACACTTGGGATATCTGGTGTCTCTCTACGATATGGCGCCGGAGCAAGGAGTCGAACCTCAGCTTCCAGTTTTGGAGACTGGCGTGCTACCGTAACACTTCTCCGACCATGACAGTAATCAACGTATTCATCCAGTGTGATTACTGGACTACGAATTGACTTCAAGAACTTGTTGTGCTTACGCCACTCTGCCTCATACTTGGCAGGATTGACTTTCTTCTTCTTTCTCTTCTTGAGATTATTAGTCGTGTAATAGGCAGGGAGTAGGGGCATTACTTTGCCCCTATAATTTGATTTGCAATGATACTTGCATAAGAATCATAACCACCCACATGCCACTGGTGTTCTTCAACAGGCACATTTCCTGTCTTCCAGTTGTAGATAGAGAACTTGACGTTCACAGTATCATCGTCTTCTGGGTCATAGACACGAGCCTCAACCGTCCATTCTGCATTCACCTTTTCATAGGGGTCTGCATCAGTGTAAGTGGGCGCACCAAAGGTGTCTACTAGTTTCTCATAGGTTGTTGTAACATAACCCTGTAGAGAACTCATGTTCATGTTCACATCTGTTTCAAAATCCAAAACTTGCATAATATAATCCTCACATTTCACATTATTAATATACTACTTTACTTCACGTTTGTAAAGAGCTTTTAAGAACCATTTGTTCTTGTTGAAGTATTCTTGTGCGTCTTTACAAGATTTCGTCTTCCAATCCAAACACTCATACTTGTGTTCGAACCATTTCTCTTGTATCCAACGTCTAAATTTACTGCCGTTCACCATTGAAAGCGCCTCCGATAAAACAACCAACAACCATCATGGCAAGTCCAATCAAAGAATAGAGAATTACCTCTCCAAGAGGCAATGCATTCTCCATGCACTTACCGTCACAGTCAGAACCCGCTGCACCCATCAGAAGAAGGAAACCAGCGAACCCAATAATAAAAGCGATTGCATTTTTCATTACTTATTCTCCTTAGAAACCGTATTTTTCTTTGCGATATTCGATGTAACCCATAGTCTCTGGGAAACGAGGGTAACGGCGGCATGATGCATTGTTGTTGGTGTAGGATGTTTTGAACTTCACATCATCACCAACGGCACGAACTGCATCAATGAATGTCGCCATGTCGCAGTCTTCTTCCAAGTATGCAAACTTGTCAGACTTGAATGAGAATGGTGAAATCTTGAACATCACACCATACTCTTTTAGAACTTCAAGAGGCACACGGAGATATCCATGGCCAGGGTCAGAAACAAAACGGAAATTACGAACTTTCATATCTCTCTCCTTACGCCGCAGGGGCAAAAAGTTTACTCATATTTTCGAACACAACGTTGTAGGCACTACACTCATAACCCCAATGTTCAAAGAAGTCATCATCGTCACCATACATCATTTCGTCTTGTTCGCCGTTGTAGAAGGCATTCTGGTCAGCAAGGTAGTCTTCCCAAATCGCATTCATGCCTTCCATACCAACTAGCATGTCACCATTACCACGATTTGTGATACACTTTGCAGCTTCGTCAAAAGTCATCTCAACTTCATGAAAACTAGGAATTCTAAACATATCTTTTACCTCTTTCTCTCAACTTACATATACATTATACGAATGTTCTGAGAACAAGTCAAGCGTTTTCTAGCACTTTTTTCAAGTTTTTTAGCAATTCTTTTATATCGTTCTCATTCGCCTGATAGAGAAAACCTATCCCACCTTTCTTAACCCAGCGGTCAATGTTAGATGGTTTGTCGTCCACTAGGATGTTTGGCGTTCCATCAATCGGATCAGTTGCATACTTCTCTTTCATACCAGTGAAAATCATCTTGTCGATATCTGGCACATAACCCATACGAGTCAACCAGACACGTTTCCAGTATGCAGAGTTATCACGATCTCCACGCAATGGTGAAGAGCAGATTCCCCAATCACCAGTAGAACGAGCGAACTCAATCAACTCATCAGCAGTCTCAAACTTCTCCAATGTGTTGAAGAAATCAGTATGTTGCAACTGTGTGATTGCCTTCTCTTTATCCTGTATCATTTTCCAGTGTTCTTTACCGAACCGTTTGGCAAATGCACTGAAGAAGTCAGCCAAAACACCGTCCATATCCAAATATAATGTCATAATATAATCCTTTCTCAATTACAACGTATCTTTACTTCTTTAACTCCGTTAGAACCATAAACAGGGGATGCCCAACAGGTTCCAATCTGTCCAGTAGAAGAGACACGTCCTGTATTCACTTCAATTACCTCACCAATAGTAATCTCATTACCTATGGTGTTGGTAACAACCTTGTTTGTTCCTTCGCCTACTTCACCGTTTATCATTGTGAGGGCAATCAAACCAACTAGAATATTTTCCATCACTATCTCCTTATTACACTATCATTATACATGTTTTGAGAACAAAGTCAAGCGTTTTCGCTAAAAAAAAGCCCCTGTAAAAACAGGGGCTTACACTTTTCTGCGGCAAAATTACGGTATTTTTAACGTTTTTTTGCGGCTAACTGTGCTTGAATCCATCGTTTTGCGATATGGTTAGTAACCTTTGTCTTCACGAGAAGCATGATTCTCTTCCATACCTTTGCAAATACGTCTTCACCAGCATCGTTATTATCGACAATAATCATGTTTCGAGAACCAAACAAGCGTTGGAATCTACCAATGTTGTTTTGAACTTCGTTCCACATCTTCGCAACTTCTTTCTCTGGTAGTGTGCGTTGACGCATTCTATTGCGTTCTTGTGCAGTATCCAAAGAAGTGTTTACGAAAACCATGTAACATTCGTAACCGATTGCCTGTAGTCCAGCAACTTGTTTTGCAATCTTGTCGTAATCTTTACCAGTGCCATCAATGATGAGTCCTAGACGACCTTCCAAGAAGTTACCTTGCATGACTTTAGTAGTCGCTTTCGCTTTTACACGAATCTCTTGTCCTTCATCTGAGTAAATGTCTTCTGGTGTGGTAGTCAAACCAGCGTCCTTCAACATCTTCTCATAGATATCGTCTGAATTAACAATCTTCATTCCTAGTCCACCAGTTGTTCTGCGAACAACATAGGACTTACCACTGCCTGGGCCACCGGCTAGGAAGATTGCTTTAAATATGTTGGGATCGTAAACCCCTTCCTGTAGTTCCTGAAACGTTTTCATTTTGTATTCCTAACAACTCCATCGTTCGTTTTCTGTAAAGTTCTTCATAGTATTTAGTATCCTCCATTTCCTCAACTTCGATTCTTCTCTGATTGGTTCGTTGAAATTTCATTTTCTGAAGTCGGTTCTTGAGTTTAGTGGTCATTGTTTACCTCTTATGGTTAGATTAAAAAATCATGACAAAATGAGTTGTTTTTGGCCTCCTTCTTGGTTAGTTTGTAATTGATGATCCTGTTGGAACAATCACATCGGTTGATGGGCCACCATCTTGCATGGCGACACCTGTGGATGGATATGGTGTTCCGATAGCATCTTTCACCACTTCCATATGCATTGTGTGTTTATACACACCTTGTCCTCTGGTAAATTCATGTCTGAGTTTCCTCACAAGATATTTACCACTGTAATATGGGTCTCTTCTGTCTTCGCCAGATAACACACCAGTGTTTCTCAAGTCGATTTGAACCAAGTCACCAACTTGAACTGTTGTATTGCCAGGCACTTCAATACGCAAAACAATGCCAGCATCCAATGATGTAAATCTTGCTCTGCGTCTTTGCAACCATTGATCGGTTCCTGTGTAGTCAAAGAAACCCTCATGTCTTGGTGCAAACAACCCGCCTGGACTGTCTCTGTCTACTGACTGCATGTAGACACATGTATCTGGGTAATCTGACAATGTGTTAAAATAGTCATCCTGTGCCTGTGATGCAACTGGATATTGATCTAGGTGAACATCGTCATTGAACTTCTCAAAGTAGTTATACTCAAAGTTTTCTACAGTCTTGTTCACAAAGTCAACCATCGTCAACTTAGAACCATAGAGTCCCTTTCTCATGTTCATCATTGTGTCCACAGATTGAACCACAGTGTAGTTTAGAATGTTGTGTAGGTTCGCCTCCGTATCAGTTCTAGATGCACCATCTGCCAACACGTTTGGTGTTTGTTCAGAATAGCTCCATCTTACCTCTTTATCCATCATGTTGTCAATAGTTCTGAACCAAAAACCTTTGACTGTTTCATAAAAGAGGAAACTAGGGGCAAAATTGTATTCTTTAGAGAAACAACGTCTTGCAACTCCATTGATGAAGTCCATTGGACGCATGTTTGGCGATACGAATTTGTAGTTGTTAGAAGTGAGTTCGTAGTAGAGTTCTTTCTTAGAGTTTAGAATCTCTGGGTCTCTTATAATCTCACGAACCATCTCTTCAGAGGGTTCCCCCTCAAATGACTGTGATACTCTGATTCGATTGTTACGAATTGCTTCTGGAGTTGTAAAACCAAGTGAGTATGCAATCGTCTGATCGTTGACTTGTGTTTTACTTTCAATCTTGTAGATGTATAGTGGAGTTTCAGTATAGTTAATGGCCGCAGTGCGAGAAGTATCGTCATCTGCGTTTGGGGTAAACACCTTGAGTCTGAGTTTTTCCTGTCCAATGATAGGAAGGTTGGTAAGTAGATTGTTTGTATCTACGAGTGTGATAGAACCTGTGATACTGTTTTGAAAAATGTCTTCGAAAATACTGATAGTCGAAAACAAATCACGCACATCCAGAATCGCTCCAGAAGTGGAGAGAATTTCACATACCTCAACTTTATACTCACCGGCGTATTGAATAGTTGCCATTAATCATTATACCTTAATTTTGTTTTCAAATTCAGTCTTAATTCTGCCTGCGTATTCTGGGCGAATGAGTCGAATTCTTCTCTTATCATTTTGAAGTCGTTCTTCATACTCATAGTTAGTGATTGCAGTTGCACCACTAGGAACTGTTGTTGCCGCATCTGTTGGATATTCGATTATAACACTGGTATCACCAGACTCTTGTGGGGCTTCGTAGTGATGAATTTCATCTACGTTATCATACTTAGAATGCACATATGCTTCAAACTGTTGAACAGTCATTGGCCAATCTGTGTAGTAATCAATAACATTGTTTGCAAGAATAACCAACCAGTGCATGTTTGCGTCACCATAATAACCGTGTGCAATACCCTCTGGTGTTTCACCATCTCTCACATCATAGAAATCAAACGATACATACTTCAATAGGGAAGAATCAAGCAAATTAATTCTTCGTGTGATATCTGTCATTAGTTTGACGTTACCGTCACCATTAACGTCATATGATATTCTTGGAAATTTTCTAAAATACATGTATTAGTATCCCTGTGCAACTCTTTCTTTAGTGACAATCTCAAGTTCTTTAAAGGTTAGAGTCAATTCGGTTTCTGTGGGTTGGTTGTCTTTGTAGAACTGTGGACGATCTCCACCATACTTAACATCAACCGATTCAAGAACAGATGTAGAGATTTTATGCAAGTGTTCGTCTGGGGTATATTGGATATCGAATGTGCTTGGTGCAATCAATGTTCTACCCAATGAGTCACCTCTATCAAACTCAGGCATAGAGTGGAGTCTGAACAGAGTAACGATTTCTTGAATTCTTTGTGCCTCTTGTGGAGAACGAGGCAATAGTCTAAACGTGAAGTTGAATGAACGTCTGTCGATACCTTCAAACTTCATTTCAGTTCTGTTGTTGGTAGTCTTACCTTGTGTGATTGCAACTGCAGCCTGAGCGCCTGTTGCGCCTGCGCCTTCTAGTGCGGCACCAAGAGTGTTCCTTGCCTGTGCGCCTACTGTGGACGCAAACTGTCCTAAGTCAAACTCTGAAGAACCTTCCATCATACCAACCAAAGATTCACCAGATTTTAATGCAGCGGCAACAACCATACCAATCTCTGCTTCACCATAGTTTGCTTTCTGAGACACTTGAATCTGACTAGGCATGTATAGAGTAATAGACCCCAGCGCACGGCGAGTCGGAGCTCTTTGGAGAGTGCCAGGAAGTCTCTCTGGGCGTCCAGCGGGAGCAGTTGCAAATGCTCCTGTAGAGAAGGATGCAGAACCTTCACTTTGTTCGTTGACAAAGAACTGAACATAGTGAGATGTTCGTGACATAGTTCCAACATCATTGGGGTATGTTAAACCACCAGTTCTGAAACTTGACATTGCATCTGTTAAACCAGAGGCTGTTGGATATAGTGTTGCAGGCATCTAAATAGTCCTATAATAATTCCTTTCAAGTATTTATACGGTTTAGCATGGCATATAGTGGAAGATACACCCCAAAAAATATAAAGAAATACAGAGGTAACGTAGACAAGATATTCTACCGTTCACTCTGGGAACGAAACTTTATGGTTTATTGTGATAACAACTCTGCAATCCTTGAGTGGGGCAGTGAAGAAGTTATCATACCTTATATATCCCCCCTTGACGGTAGAAGACACCGTTACTTTCCAGACTTTTACATTAAGGTGAAACAGGCAGATGGTTCTATCAAGAAAATCATCATAGAAGTTAAACCTAAGAAACAGTGTGGCCCGCCCCCTATCCCCAAAAAGAAAACCAAACGTTTTATTAACGAGGTTCGCACTTGGGGTGTCAATAAAGCAAAGTGGGAGGCGGCAATCGAGTGGTGCAATGACAGAGGTATGGAATTTAAGATTCTTACTGAGGATCATGTAGGCTAGTCGTATAAATACACTTATGGCAGACTTAATTGGAAATGTATTAGAACAAACTGGCGGTAAGGATCGTTCCATTCGTTGGTTTAGAGAAAAAGTCAAAGAACTTGGCGATGTTCCTCCACGTCAATTGATTCGTGAAGGTATTGTAACATCACGTCCAAACTTTGGTAGAATGAATTTCTTCATGTATTCGCCTAAGTATAAGGATAATAGAAATGTCCTACCATACTATGACAGATTCCCTCTGATTATGCCAATTGAACCTGTGCAAGAGAATAGAGATGGGTTTATGGGATTGAATTTTCACTACCTATCTATTCCTATGAGACTAAAACTACTAAATGTGATTTCTGAGTATGCAAACAATGATAATATGGATGAAACAACAAGAATTAGATTGACATGGAACCGTATCAAACGCAATCCTATGGTTCGTCCTACTGTAAAGAGATATCTTTACGATCATGTCCAAACCCCATTCCGTAGAATTGATGCAGATGAAATGATGGTTGCAGTATTGTTACCAGTGCAACAATTTGTTCGTGCAACAGAGAACAAAGTCTATGCAGATTCAAGAAGAATGGCAAGAGCGCCTAGGAGACCACAATAATGGCAGCGTTAGACACATTTATTGCAACCCTTGATAAAGGAACTGCAAGAGCAAACCGATTTGAGGCAGAAATCATTCCTCCCGCTGCACTTGCAAGAAGTGGTGCAAATGGACAATTGATTCGTGACTTGAATCTTCGTATCGAATCAGTTGCATTCCCTGGCAAGAATATTAGAACAACCACAGACGAGAACATCTATGGCCCAACCTATGAAGTTGCACAAGGTTTGACATATGCAGAAGAAATTTCTGTCACGTTCTATCTAAACAATACACATGAGGAAAGATGGTTCTTTAACTCATGGCAAGACTATATCGTAAGTCCAACAACTTACAACGTGTCTTACTACAACGAATACGTTTCAAGAATGCGAGTATTCCAGTTGGATCAAAATGACAACAGAACAGCGGGTATTGAGATTCGTGATGTATTCCCCAAAACTGTGAATGAAATTGAATTCTCTTCTGGTTCATCTAATGAACTAATCAAAGGAACCGTTGGTATGGCATTCAGAGAATGGGCGCCTCTTGAGGTTGATCCTGTCACTGGTCGTGCAACTGTGTATGCAGAATATGAAGAGACATCTATTGGTTCTGGCCCAAGAGCACCAAAGAATTTTGCATTGACAAGATTCAATGATTCGTTCCCACGTTCACGTCCAATAAGTAATAACTTCGTAGACTTGGTTCCACCAAGAGCGAAAGGTGTTTTTGAGGATGCCGGTAGAGCATTCAACCAAGTCCTTGATGCAAGAAATCAAGTTGTCCAAGCACAACAGAAAGTCGTTGCATTTAAGAACTTCTTTAAGGGAATTACACGTTCCTCCAATCCACTAGGTAATCTAGGTATTGGTGGTTTCGGAGGATTCTAAATTATTATATCGTAATGTATAGGAGAAAATATAATGGCATTACCTAAACTTGCAACAACCAAGTATGAGTTGACACTTCCTTCAACTGGTGAAAAAGTTGAATTCAGACCCTTCCTTGTAAAAGAGGAAAAGGTTCTACTGACTGCACAACAAGCTGGAACTGAAAAAGATCAGATTAAAGCGGTAAAAGAGATTGTTGAATCTTGCACCTTTGGTGCTTTGAAAGCAAACGAATTGCCCTTCTTTGATATTGAGTATGTGTTCCTACAACTTCGTGCAAAATCTGTAGGGGAGAAAACTAAACTTTCAGTCACATGCCCAGATGATGGCGAGACTAAAGTTGAGATTGAAATTAATCTATCAGAGATAGAGTGTAAGAGAGATGTATCACACACTGATACAATCAAACTTACAGAGGAAATTGGGTTGATTATGGAATATCCAAAATTGGAAACAATGACAACTGGAGGTGACGATCAAACCCAACAGGCATTTGATATCATTAAGGGTTCTATCAAACAAATTTATGATGCAGAAAATGTGTATGATAAAAACCAGATGGATAATAAAGAACTTGACGAATTCATTGAATCAATGAGTCACGATCAATTTGAAAAGGTGCAAGAGTTCTTTACCACAATGCCTAGAGTAAAACATTCAGTTAAGGTTAAAAATCCTAATACTGGTGTCGAGAGTAATATCTTATTGGAAGGAATGGCCTCTTTTTTCTAATAGCCCTCTCTCATAATTCATTAGAAAATTATTTGAGATTGAATTTTAGTCTAATGAAACACCACAATTTTTCCTTAACTGAAATTGAAGAAATGTTGCCATGGGAGAGGGAGGTTTATGTCAGTCTTCTATTGCAATGGATTGAAGATGAGAACATGAGAAAACGCCACGAGGCTTCGAATAAGAAATAAATAGTTCATAATAAGGAGAGAGAGAGTTATGGCAGAAGAGAAAACAACAATAGATGCATCACTAGCATCTGAAATTGATACAAATGGTGATGGACACATCTCCAAAGAAGAAATGGATATGCACTTGGAATTCAAACGTAAAGCACTTGAAGACGCCGATGCACAGAGAGATGCTATTCGTAAAATGGCATGGTTCTCACTTATCGGACTCCTAGTATATCCAGCTGGTATTGCAGTAACCTCTGCATTCGGTATGGACAAAGCCGCAACTTTGATTGCAGATATCGCTCCAACTTACTTTGCATCAATCGCTGTGCTGGTATCTGCTTTCTTTGGAGCAGACGCACTCAAAAAGAAATAAGGTTTACTTAGATGGCAGAAGATAAAACTATACGAGAACTGATTAACGAAAACAGACGCCTAAGGGAGTCTGTTGAAGATCAGACACGAGCATCTAAAGAAACATCATCAAAACTCAAAGAGGTTGGTGGTGTTATTAAGGATGATTTAAAGGGAGTTACTGATTCTGTAACTGCGCCTATGAAACAGTTTGCTTCTGCTATTCCAGGCCTTACATCCATTGGTAAAATGGTAAGTATTCTCGCTAAACCAAAAGACAAAATGTCTGCGGCAGAAGTCGAGAAGTTCAGAGAAGAGAAAAGAGCGGCAAGAGAACAAACAGTTCTATTGGCAGAAATTGCTGGTGGAATTATGGACTTGAAAGACTCTTTCTTGCAAGGACTCCAAAAGGGTGCTGGGTTTGGACTTGGTGCAATTGCAGCTCTTATCGCTGCGCCTGTCATAACCCTAGTCAACTTTTTCAAGTCTTTGGGGACAGAACTTAAGTTCCTAAACAAACTTACTGGTGGGCGACTCACAAAATTATTTCAACCTTTTGTAAAATTTTTCGATGCAGTTTCAGATCTTGTTAATAAAGCGGGAACAGGAAAAATTCTGAGAGGCGATACATTTAAGGTATTTGGTAAATTTACCAGTTTCCTTAATAAAATTATCAGCGGCCCAGTTAAACTGTTTAGTCGTATTATGAAGGTGTTAGGTAAGTTCCCATCTATCATTGCTGGTGCAACTTCTTCCTTCGCTCCTATCGCAAAATTTGCAGCAGGATTTGGTAGACTGTTAGGTAAGATTTTCCTACCAATTACTATCCTCATGTCTGCCTTTGACTTCATTTCTGGATTCATGGATGGATATAGTCAAGATGGCATTATCGGGGGACTTCGTGAAGGCATCATTAGTGTTGTTGATGGATTAGTCGGTGGTCTGATTCGTATGGTAACTGGTGCAGTCGGTTGGATTCTAGAAGCAATTGGACTTGATAACTTTGCAGCAACACTTACACAAAATGTCAGTGAAGCAATTGAAGGTGTCTATGAAGCATTCAGAGGTGTTATTGATATTGTCAAAGGCATCTTTACTCTAGACTTTGGACTAATTACAAGTGGACTTGCAAGTATCACAGACGGTATTATTGAAATTGTAACCGCTCCATTTGATATCCTTTATGGACTAATTCGTGATATATTTGGATTCTTAGGATTCGATTTACCAGACTTTGAATTAGCTAGTTTTATCAAAGAAACTATCAATTCTGTTATTGGTTGGTTTACCACACTATTTTCTGATCCTCTACTTGCACTCCAAAATCTATGGAGTTCTCTAGTAGGTGATGGTGGACTTGTGGATTTAATCTTTAAACCTATTGACTCTGCAATCAATTGGGTAATGGGCATCTTTGGATGGTCAAGTGAAGGGAATGAATTCAGTCTAACAGACATAGTAAAAAATGCAATAACAAGTGTTTTCATGTGGATTGGAGATTTATTCACTGATCCTATTTCTGCACTATCTTCACTTTGGACAACTCTATTAGGTGGATATGATAGTTTAATGGGACTACTGTTCTATCCAATTGATGCTACAATTAATTGGGTTAGAGGACTGTTTGGATGGAGTGATCCAGAGGGTGAAGAATTTAGTTTGTGGGGATTGATAAGATCTTCACTTAGTTCCGTATGGGAATGGTTAGCTGGATTGTTCGATTTTGACTTGGGTAATGCGATTGAAGGACTTCTACCATCATGGACGCCAGGATGGGTTAAAAGAGCTCTTGGTTTAGGTGGGGGTGATGAAGAGGACTCAACAGAACCACCACCACAAATGTCAGATGAACAGATGCAAGCGTATAGAGATGCACTTGCAGCTGCACAAGACAGAGTTGCAAGAGCAGAAGCAGGGGAAAACGTATACACTGGCCCAGACTTTGTTGGGAAAGCAGTAGACGAAAATGCGATTGAACAAATCGAAGCAATTCTTGCACAACAAACCGCAGCAAGAGCAGCTGGAGGCCCAGTAAGAGGCGGCAAGAGTTATCTTGTGGGTGAGTTGGGGCCTGAGTTATTTACGCCTCAAGGTTCTGGTTCTATTACTAGTAATAATAGAATGATTCAAGGAATTGCAAGACAGACTGCAAACATGGTTGCAATGGCAGATGCAGAACGTTCTGCTCTTGAATCACAAATCAGAAAATCTTCTGGTGGTGGTTCTCCTGTTGTAATCAACAACTCTCCAACCACTGTCAATGGTGGAGGAGGCGGCAACTCCTTTATCCCTGTTGCAATTACCAATAGAGGTATTGCATGGCAAGGAAACGATTTCTAAGGTCGTCTGATACCAATCGCTTTTGAGGCGGGATAATATTCAAGTGATACACTATCATCTTGATTCCCGCCCAAAATCACATAGTGTTTCTCCCCATTGAATATTGCAGTTCTAACATAGAACCCAACATGGCCTTGCCATGGCTCGCCTCTAGGAAAAATCACAACATCACCAGATTTAGGTTCTTTAACTGGAGTTCCCCATGCGAGGAAACTTCTGGCAGTTAGGGGATATTCAGATACACTATCAGAACCCTCTATATCATTTTGTTGTAAGATGGCATTGACATATGCAGCACACCATTCAGTTTGAACTGGATCAACTCCAGTGAGTTCTCTTAGTTCACTTCTGTGTGTAGTCTCAGAAAACCCATGATATGCATATGCAGATACAATAATATCAGAATGAACTGTTTTTACTGTTCGCCTATCATATTCAGACGTGACTTGTCCACACCCCATCAGTAGGAAGAGTGGAGTGCATAATAGAAGATGTTTCATTAATTTGCAAGTGGGTTATCCAATGCCCGCTGAAGTCGTTTGTTGATACGATCTTCAAGGTCTTTCATGTCTCTTTCCATCTTGTTTTCCAAGTCAGTCATTCTGGAAGAGGATGATTCACTCAATCTGTTTGCTTTCTCATCGTAGTCGTTTTGTAGAGCATCTCTCTTGTTCTCAAAACGTTCTTCTGCATTCTGAATAATTTCTCTGTTATCTGCTTCTTGTTCACGCAACTTGTCTTCCATACGGTCAACTTGTTTTTCGATTGCAAGAATGTCATCACGCAAACCACCTTTGATATCACGAGCATACTCAATGGTTTGATCCACTTCAGATTTCATCAGAGTCATCTGTTCTTCGAATCCAGCAATCTTCTGTTCGTATTCTTCTTGTTGTTCTACGAATGCAATTGCCTGTTCTACCTTCTGATACATTAAGAATCCACCATACAGTGAACCGATGATAGATGCAATACCAGCTACGAGTGCAGATACAGTCATTGGAGTCATCTTAATACCTAAGAGTCTGAACTCTTTGTTCTTAAGGTTCTCAATGCCTTCTTCGATATTCTCTAACTCTTGTCCTAAGTCTTTTTCTGACATGTTCCCTCTCTCTATTTCTCTCTATTATCCCAAGGTGCCGTCTCAAAGCACCCAGCAGGCATTTTATCCTTATATGTTACCCCTGCCTTGAAACCATCACCATTACGTTCAATGTATGCAGTCTCAAAAGGCATCTCTCTGGGTTTACCAAAACACTTGTTATTGCTCTGGCCAGGATATCTGTATCTTGGATTATGTTTCAGAAAATCACGCAACTCTGCAAGTTGTTCTGCGTTCTTCTGTGTCTTGTAGTTCTGATAACATGCAGCGGCAACATTCCACTCAAATGTATCAAACTTCTCAGGCGAATATCCATTCTTATACAGACATGCCTCAATCATCGTATTATTTTCGTTTGCAACTGCTTCGTATGTAAACACGGCAGATATCATAAAGACACCCACCATTACCATTATCCAATCTTTCATAATGCCTCTCTCTCAACTCTCTCACAAGTTGTTTAATTTTCGAACCCTCCACCGTTCTGGTTAAGTCTTCGTAATGCCTCTAACTCTTCTTGTAGTTTAAGAACTTCGATTCTCTTCTTTCGCAGTTCTAACTCATACAAAGAGTTGCAGTTTATTCTTTCTTTGGGCCCATCTAGTGGTATTACAATTCTTGCGAATACCCCAACATTCTTCTCTGAGGGTAAACCATTACTACCACCAAAGGGACTTTCATAATTGTCAATTACACCAGTGACTCCAAACTCCAATTGAGTCGCACCACCGATAGCATTTTTGCAGTCCAAGTCTCCAGCACGAATACTGTCCTGTCCATAAGACGAACCAGCAGACGGTAGTTGTAAACCTATCGAACTACTGTCTGCATATGCACTACTACTAATGAAACCTGTAAGTAGTGCAATCCATATCTTTCTCATTCTCTTCTCTCACTCTCACTTGAACCTAGAACATATTTTGGATGTAATCTTCGTTGTTGTCGTATTATCTTTTCTCAACTTAGAAGTAGAACAAACATATTCTGCTCTTGAAACATCTGATTTACGAATGTAAATATCAAACTGAACATGTCCAAGATATCTGATTTGTAATATTGTGTAGGAAGTTACAAATGGGATTGGGCTCATGTCCTTATCGAACACCCCAATCTCATAGTATTCCACATCTTCTCTTTTGTTGAACATCTCCATTGTTGTCTTATAGACGTTATCCAAATGGGATGGTGTCAACTTAGGATATGTTGGTGTCATTTCGTGTGCATTAACTGCCAGAGGAAACAACACCAACAACATAACTATCAACTTTTTCATTATCTTTCCTTTATATTATTTCGCAATACACTCTACTGTTACCAAGGCAGTATAGTTGCCGCCTGGGAATGCTTTACTACCACCCATCGTGGCAGTTGAAGAGGTTTTGAACCAAGTTGAACCAGTAGCAGTCAAGTCATAAATGTCTTTCATACCCTGTTCCACCTTGTTAGTTTCATATGAGCCCATACCAGTTGCATCTGATACTGCTTTTACTTCTGTGTCCCCAGCAAAAGTTGGAATGTCTGGTAAGGATGGACTTGAAGAAAATTCAGACGGTGCAGTAATATGAGCATTATACGCATCTGCCAAAGTTACATCAATACGAACAACCGCATCTGCACCACCATCAGCTGCAGCGGTTGATAGTGTGTAGGCATTCGGGTTTCCATACACACCAGCACTATCTGTGACGATAATACATTTGGACTGAACGGTTCCTGTAATCGGAACGTTTTCAGCAAGCGCAAAGGTAGAAGATGCAACAACCATTGCAGCTGCTCCTAGCATTTGTTTTTTGAACATTTCGTTCTCCTAGTTTATTGTTATTATAATATTATCATCATTTACTTGTATTGCGACTCAACCATCTGTTGATGCAATAACTGTTGTGCAAGTCCATTTCTCAATCCACGCCTGTTCTCAGGTAACTGCTTATCGACTAACACAACATTTTCTTTATATGTCCCGCCAGGAATTGTGCGAGAATAGTAACTGTTCATATTGGTTGCGGCATTTACAGATGCCAAAACTTGAGACTGTGCAAGTGCGTTTGCAAACATAAGTGAACGTCCTGCTTCTGCAAGTGCATCCTCTAGTCTCATCGCCCGCTCTTCTTCCTCTTCCTCTTCCTTCTCTGCTAACTCTTCTTCACTGAGTTCTTCTTCATCTTCTGTCTCAGTAAGTTCCAAATCAGTAGTCCTATCGAAATCAATATTCTCATCGTTCAATGGATTATAGATATCGTCTAGGTTCACTTGGTATATGTCTGGCACTTGAACTTCGTAGCCAGGGCAGTTCGGGTCAAATTGAGGATTATAACAAGGATCGACTGTGTAGGTATAGAGGACTGTCGGGTTATCGACACTTCCATTACCTTCAACGTCAATAGAACCATTACCCCAATGACTACGATGAATGCCAGGATTTACTGGAACAACTTTGTTAATCTCTGTTCCATCCAATGAGCCAGGCAACCATCTATCTGTCTCTCTGAAGATATATCCTGACCCCAATGCATTCTCATTCTGCACATTGACTGTCACAGAATCATCTACATTCTTACGAATAGTGTAATTGTATATCACACCATTGATACTTAAGCCAGGCGGTTCTGGTAGAACACTTCCCATACTCCAAGCATTTCCACCGGCGGCAGCGTTACCTGTCTGCCCACCATAGGGAGTTATTGACTCAGAATAAGAGGAGTGTGCCCAAAATACCAAGGCCACCGAAAGTGATAGTCTCTTTAACACTTGGTTTATTGCTCTCCTCTAATTCTCTACGAGTTGTTTCGACATGAGTTTCCCACCCAAGTCGTGCCGCTTCACCAATAGTGCCATTATAAGGACAAGGTGTTCCAGCATGTAACATTGCATCAAAGACTTTTTCATCTTGACACATCACTGATACTGCTGCAACTTTCATACCCATATCGTATAGTGTCTTGGCATTTTTTAGACGAATACAGTTCTCTTCTGTAAAAGTCGTGCCGGCACTGATACCCAAAATCTGAGTCTGAACGGCTCCAGCTACACCAATAGTGCATAAGTCACTATTATTCCCACTACTGAAGGAAGGGGAAATCGCAGATGGAGGAGGTTGGTTGATTGTGGTATTCATGTTACCATTTGTGGTAACAGTAGAATCGGTAGTTGAGTGCGTTGCGATTGGATCGTCTAACGCACCGCTACCAGTATAATCTTGTGCATGGGCAACACCACTCATGGCGATAAACATCACCACTGCCATCAATCTAATCATGGTCATCTCTCTCTCTGTATTACATAGTCATACACTGCTATTTATACAAAAAGAAAAAGGAGTGGATAAAAAATACCCACTCCTTCACTCTTTACTACCTAGTCTTTTCGATGTGGTGTTACGACTCAGAGAGACTTACTGCACATCAAGGATACTCTAACTAGTTCACCTTATTCGTTTGCCAACTTTTGGAAGTATGACATTGCATCATCTTCGTCATCGTCAGCAACAGCAGATACCGACACTGGTTCTGGTGTTGGTTCAGACTTGAACTGAGGTGTGAAGTCAGTTGTGTCTTCCTCAACCATTTGTGCCGCAGTCTTACCTGTTGCAACTGAACCTGTTAGGACAGCATCCAAACGAGCTTTCAACTCATCGTATGACTTGAAGTTACTAGGAGCAACAAAGTCTGCAAGAGAATGTTGCTTTGCGTAGATTGCTTCCAGTTCTTCATCAGAACCTTTCAACTGTGAAGTCTTCTCAAAGTCAGACTTATCATAGTTCCAGTAACCATCTACTTTACGAATCTTCAACATGAAGTTCGCACCTTCCCAAAAGTCAAATGGGTTGATTGGAGTCTCATCAGGAAACTCAGGTTGCATTGCTTCCATCAACTTATCAAAGATTTTCTTACCATAGGCGTATAGGAAAATCTTACCTTCGTTTTCTGGATTAGCAGGATCACTCACAACATAGATGTTTGAGTAATACTTCAACTTGCGTTTCTGCTTACGAGCAATCTCTTTGTCAGACTCTACACCAGAGTTCCACAACTGAGTATTATACTCAGATACAGGGTCTTTCTGGTTTAGTGTGGTAAGTGAGTTTTCAATAAACCACTGTCCAGTAGGGCCTTGGAATGCGTGATTCCAAACACGAACCCACGGCAACTCTTCACCATTCGGTGCTGGTAGGAATCGAATTACTGCGTAACCATTGCCTGCCTTGTCAACGTTTGGTTTCCACATACGTTCATCAACGTATGATTTCTTTTCGTTTGTGGGGGAATCGTCCTTTTGGACTTGTTGTAGAAGTTTGTCCAGAGAGTTCTGGTTGCGTAGTGCTGAAATAGACATATATTTTCTCCGTATGTTTTTCGTATGTTTAAGTATTTCACATCATTCATAATATGACATTATTTATAATACTCTAACATTCATCATTTGTCAAGAGATAATTCAAATTCTTCTTGAGTAATGTATTGAACATTATCGTATTCTTCCCACTCTTCAACAATCTGACTTACGCCATCTTCTCCAAGTGGAGCAGGATTCACTTTCCAAAACGTAACATCAGGGAACGCTTTGAAGTTTTGTTGATGTTGTTTAATCCAGTTTACTGAGGGTGTCTCCTTTGCGTCTTGCGTGACGTAATTAGACGTTCCTTTGTAAACGTTATTAACCAACCCTGTGTTACTACCCAAGTCAAATCCAATTAGATATACATCTGTAGGATTGTTGTCTTCGATAGCCATTCTTACTGCAATTGGGCCTGCACTCCAACCACTGCAATCTTCTGGGATGATTTCAACCTTGTCGATATCTTCAACCCAAGTAACCCATTGATGATGATTCCCCATTTGTTGTCGTAACAAGACTTCATCAAGTTCCTCACCTCTTTCTTCGGCAACCTTCTTTGCCATATTCACCAAAACCATCATCTGGTTTGGGTCAGTTCCATTGAGAACAAACTGTGTTCTATAACACTTATCATTCTCACTGTGCAAAGATTTATGCCATCCTTCAAATAGGTTTGTATTCACGACCATATCGTATGCCATATCAGGCAACTTTGTCCATGTTCGAAAGTAACATTTATTCTCTAAGGCATATCCACTAGAATACACCTCATGCATCATTCCACCATCAACCACCACAAGAGTATCAGCCACAAAATCACGATATAATGCATTACATCCATACACTTTTCCTTTTGTTTTTAAAACATTTAGGTCTAGTGTCTTCCGTGACTCTCCATTGCCTAATACGAATACTTTAGTCATGTTCTTGGGGCAAGGTCATGACAGTCATGTTCTTGGAACTTAACTCCATCATAAGTCACAGTGACGTTCTTATATGCATTGTTCCAATCTTGCACAGTAGCGTCATCAATAGATGAACGAGGGTTGAAGTCCTCAGTGACTCCTTCACCATCAACGAAAGAATCCCATCCTTGTTCACTATACCCATCTTCAGGCACAATGTCAAGAATATGTCCCTCTTTAATATGATAACCAACTGCCTTCAAATATGAAGTGAATGCATCACACATCTCATCAAGTGATGCATCTTCATGAAGAACAAATTCAATGTTCTCCACTGCCGTAAACTCTTTATGAGTATCAGCGGTTTCGCAAATAAATTTATGCATTACAAAGTCTCCATTAGGGGAAAGATTTTATTGATTGCCAACGCACATGCCTTTGCAATCTCCATGTGTTCTTTTTGCGTTCCATTTGCAGAACGTAGTTCAATGTAGTGAACCCAAGAACGAATTGTGCCATTCATATACAGACGAGTCTTTGTGTTACCCTCTGGTAGAACCGCACGTGCTTGCTCTTTAGCAATGCCATTGTCGATAGCCCATTCGTAGGTGCGCTTTGCTAAATCAATAACTTCTTGCTGCGCTTCTACCCAAGTATCTGCAATGATACGATGTGTTGCATCTTCATCTGACATCTCAATAGAGTTCTGTCGATTCTTTGTGTCTTGCAAACGTGCTTCACGAATTACAAACTGATCTCCAAACTCTGCTGGGTCAGCATAACGTTGTGAAAACTCTTGGAAACTGAAACTACGGTGTCGCACAATCTGGTGTGCAATATCACGAGTCGTATCAATCTCTAAGCAAGCACTAGCCATCTCGAGCGGCGACCAGTGTTGGTGTTTGATAAGATATCGGATGAGTTTTTCGGACGTTTCGTGGTTAATCTGGTTCGATGGATTGGAGACACGGGCGCAATACGCCACGAGTTCTTGGATATCATCACCGACATAGAGTTCTCCTTCTACTGGTTGACTGTAACTAATCAGTCTTACTTGTGTCATTATCTTCCTCTTTCTTTTTCAATGAATAACCACCACTAGGCAGTTCTTCCCAAATTACAGTATCACCTTCATCCCATCCCACTTGGTTCAAACAATCTGGGGGGAACTCAATATATAGTTCCTTGGTTTTACCGTCTTGTTGAACTTCTACAATCCAACTATTTTCGCCTGTTTTTTTGTAGTTCATATCTTTTTCCTGGCGGTGAGGGAGAGATTCGAACTCTCGGAAGACTTTCACCTTCGCTGGTTTTCAAGACCAGTGCATTAAACCACTCTGCCACCTCACCCAAATTTAAATGAGTAGTTTCACATCATACTCAGGATGGCCCACTCCTGTGACACCATCTGTTCAATTATTTTGTAAGGGGAACAGAACCCTTAACTTGGTGCCCGTAGAGGGACTTGAACCCCCACATCTTGCGATACCAGAACCTAAATCTGGCGTGTCTACCAATTCCACCACACGGGCAATCCATTAACCTCTACGATTATGACGAGGACGGAAATTTGCGTTTCGATTTGAAACTTCCGACAAACGCTTCGAAAGGTCTTGATCACGCTTCACGAGTTCAGCGTTATCAAACTCCAGAGTCTTGATTCGTGCATTTGCATCTGCAAGTTTAGCACGATAGAAGTCTCTTTCCCTTACTAGGTCGTTCTGATCTACTGTTTGCATCAGAATGTCTCCTTAACAAGTTTGAGTAGTTGAGTTTTACACTTCTGCTTATCGAAAGACAGAAATGCGCCGTATTTGACTATAAGTCTTCTATTGTCTGGCCATACTAGATCATGTTTCAAATCCTCATCAAACTGTTTTACATAATTCAGTAACCCTTGTAGGATTACCATCGACTCTAGTGAAATCCTCTTAGCGAGGAAGTTCTTTAATAATACTGGATGTTGTCCCGAATTGCAAGAGAAAATTTCATCAAATTCGCTAATTTGTGAAAATAAAAATGACATGTCGTTGATGAAGTTATAGGTTAGGGACTGTTTGTGTTTCATCCACTTGTTGTAGTTGTCTTCGTTAAAGTCACCAAGCCAACCTTTGGGACTGCACACAAAGTTACTAATAAAGTAATCTTGTGTAGACACACCATACTTCCTTGCAACTTTAGCAAAGAAGTTTCTGTCTCTACGTTTTAGGAAGGATGATTTGGATGCAGAAGTCTTGCCACCATAACGTGTATAGTCATAGTCAGTTGTGAAGTGTAACTTCAGTCCAAGATACATTCGATATGCATCAAATGCTTCCATAATATAATTACCTCTTATACAGGTAGGGTTGCCACTCTGGGTAGGAAATTCAGTTCTCTAGCGTCTGCCTCAATCTTTTCTTTGAGGGGTTTAGAGATTAGTGGGGCGATGGCATCAGGTTCCATCTCATGTTTTTCACAATAGTCTAGAATAGCTTCCATATACGAAACTGCACCTTTACCGTCTATCACCATCTCTTCGATTTTCATTGCAAATTTTTTCGGTGTCATCACTGCTAGTTCTTCTAGGTTGTTCATTATATTCCTTTCATTGTGATAGAGGGAGCGCTAGCACTCCCCCTATCGGCTATTAAGCAGAGCACTCAAATATTACGAGTGTTGCACTTAGTCCTTATTGGAAACGAAAGAATACATTTCCTTCGCCTTTTCCATAAGGTCTTCCATTGAATATGGAACCATTGCTGCTTGAAGTTCTTCAACAGACTTCTTACCTTCATCAAAGAGTTTACGAGTAAACTCAATGTTCATGTGGTATTGTTGATCCATATAGTCCTTTGCCATTGCTAGCATTTCAGAACGAATTTCAAATGGGTTTTTATTAGACATAACTTTTCTCCTGTGTGTCTGTGTGTTAAAGTGAGCAGTTTAGGGACATACTCAGGTCACGATCCCAAGGTAAGGGATTTTGTTGGGGTATTCTGTTACGAGGAACCCCGAAACCCTAGTCAGCGATTAGGCTGCCAATGCGTAAGTGCTATCGTTTGCAGTTACTTTTTGTGCTTCTTCGGCCGAGAACTCCCAACCCTAACGTCTTCTGCGTTGACGATTCTCCGTATCTCTAATCATTAGCCTGTCGAACCTATTCACCCCCATCATAGATACACCACGTTCTTCCCCTACTATTTCACCTTTCGGTCTACTCTCTCAGAGTTGTAGGTGTATCTATGGTGGAGGTGGTGGGAATCGCACCCACGTCCAAACTACCTTTCGATCAACATCATCGAATACTTTATTTATACACCATCACAGTGTATTTGTCAATACTAAATTCCAGTATCTTGTAACACTGGGCCCATTTCTTTTCCTACAGAAACAACACACCCAATGTCTTCACCCATTCTAAACACCACACTAAACTCATATGTTTTTGGATTTACAAATACATAGAATCCATGTGATGCAATCTCAAGTTTACTTGATTCCATATTCAATAGATTGGATGCACCGTTACCAGAGATAAATGGCAGTTCTCCATGTTTCTCAACCAACTGTTCTTTCAGTTCGTCAAATTTGAAACATGGAAAGGAACCAGTAATTCTTCCTAGTTCCTCTGCCGCATATGCACTATGAGGTAAGAGACTCAGACTCAGTAATAACGCCAGTTTGTTCATCACTTTCTTTTTCCCATTCAGAGACAAACTGTTCAATGGTTTCGACAAGTAAGGGAAGATACTCATGTTTCTTCTTCACAAACTCTTGAACCTGTCCATCTTCGGTTACAACCAGAATTACAATCTGTTCGATTTCAATTCCAGTTCGTTCTTCAAACATCTCTGCATATGCAGCTGCCTGAATATAGTATGACTCATTGTATTCATCATTACGTTGAGAACGTGAAGTCTTGAAGTCAATGATTGAAGGAACACCGTTGTATTCTGCAATGCAGTCTACACGTCCTGCCACCTTATACTTGTCACTCCACAGTCCTGCTTCTTGAGCAAAGATGTTATCAATGCGATCTTCTAGAACTGGTTTTAGTTGTGAGAACAAACACCAAGGCAGAAACTCATGATTCTCCTTAACTACTTCTTCATTGTTCAAAAAGTCTTCACACATCTTGTGGACTTTTGTTCCACGAGTTGCGGCAGTTCGAGCAATATAGTTCGCAACATCTTCACCTACACGTTTACGCCATTCTGCAAGTCCTTCACGTTTACGAACATTCAGAACTGTAGTAATAGATGGATACAAACCATCTGGCGTGACATAGAAACGCTTACGATTTACGTTCTTTGTCTTGACTTCTGGGATAACTACCCCAATATGATTAAACATAATATTTCACCTTTTCTAGTTTTTCATTCTATATTATAATTGGATCTGGGCCATTTGTCAATAGATTTATCCCACACCCATTTTGATTTTATTAATGATGTATTCTTTCACAAAACCAGAACGAACAATGTCACCAATATTGAATTCGATATTCTCAAAGGCATCCATCTGTTCTAAGATTTGCATGAACTTCATCATACCTTCTTTTTCATATTGCTTCTGCAAGTCTGTCTGCATGAAGTCACCACAGAAGATAATCTTAGAGTCCTGTCCCACACGAGTTGTTATCGAATCAAGTTCATGGAAGTTCAAGTTCTGACACTCATCTACAATGATGATAGCATTGTCTAGTGTGATACCACGCAAGAACGATGTAGTGAGAAACATCAAAGAACCTTGATTCTTTAGACGATCATAGAGGCCAGAGAATGCAATCTCATTAGGCATCTCAAACATAAACTTCACCATGTTCTGATATGGAACTTGGAACAATGCAGTCTTGTCTTCTTCATCGCCAGGCAAGAAACCAATCTCACGAGTTGGAACTGCACTGCGAACTAGGTAAACCGTATCATAGGGAGTTTCGTTTCGTAGAACTTCCTGTAGTGCATTATAAAGTGAAATGAAAGTTTTACCAGTTCCCGCTGCACCGTAAAGGAAAAGGTTCTTACCCTGTTTGTATGCATCAAACGCTTTCTTTTGATTATCTGTGATTGGTTTCACCGAAACCATTTGATCCATACGAATATCTTTTGACTTACCCATTATTAATTGCTACTCCATTTTTTTCTGTGTTTATTAACTACTTCTTGCGTCTTAATATCTTTAGCAGACTTTTTACCATACCGTTCACCAAGTGGACTGTTGGGATGTGCCTCTGCAGCCTTGGAAAGAACCTCTTTGAATCCATTGTCGGTTTTGATACCGCCCCGACCACTGATTACCATAGGAGCGCCAGTAATAAGTTGGTTCATATGTGGATTGTCTTTTACGAACTCATCCCTTTCGGATATTCGCATTGTCATTTCATAAACTTCACCAGTATTGGTGTCTTCAAAAGTATAATTAGGCATTATTTTTTCTCATTAAGTTTTTGTCGGAGTATATGAATTTCTTCATTCAACTCTTTTATACGAACCATCAGTTGATGATTCATTTTCTGCATTTCTGCAAGTTCTTTTTTATACATGTCTTCCATAGTTATATACTGCTCTGTAACCATGTTGGGACTTCCCTTTTGGTGTATTTATTAAAACCACTCTTATACTTTATATAGTAGTTTCGATAAGCACTACGAGAGTCACCATCAATCTTTACATCATCAGGCATTGCCTGTGGCGGTTGCGTCTTGTAATCCACTGGAATGTTTTTTGGTGGGTTTTGTATGAACTCTGCATACTTTTCACATGCATGACGTTTACCATAACGATAGGTATACTCACGACACAATGCCCGCCACATGTAATACAACCAAGTATAGTTGTTGTTACTAGAACGAGTCCAGATGTTGGAAGGATGGTTGACATGTGATGCCTTCATCAATCCCTCTTCACGTTCATCATCTAGACGCCAACGTTTGATCTTACGGCCGTTTTTAGTGAGTCCATAATACATCTCACCATCCAATACACGATGTGCAGTAGACATGAGTTGTGCATACTCAATAATCATTTTGACAACATGTTTGTCATTGTGCATTTGTGCCGCAGTGACAGGGTTCGAATCTAGATAGAATACGTTCATCAGTCCCACCTGTAAAATATGTGATCCTCAATCTCAATCGTCTTCTCTTTTGATGAGGCCCACGAGGGGTTTACATAATCAGCATGATAGTGGGTTGCACCATCAGTGATATCCATTACTTGTATGTTACCATAAACAATGTCATAACTCAAGTCATAAATGTTCTGAAATGTAGTCATGTCTTGTGGTGTGTCATCTTTACCATCACAATACCAACTGAACTGACAACGATGGCGAACTGGAATCATTTCACCAGTTCCCTTCCAAGATGGACGCTGAGGCCCCTCTTTGACAACACCACAGATTGTCTCTGGGAACCGACTATCGTTCACACGATTGATAGTAACTGCGGCAACAGCAAGTTGTCCCGCTGTCCCTTGATTTCGTGCCTCATGGTAGATGTTATCTGCAAGACACATAGTCTCTTCTAGCATATACATATCAACCTCACCAAGTGAGGCATCTGGTGTATTTACTGCGAGGAATGAAAGTAACAGAGTCTCAAACATCAGAAGGGAATCTCATCGTTCAGTTCTTCTACAAGAGACTGACGATACGCCATCTCTTCTTCCATATAGTTAGGTTCACATGGGCCTTCACGTCCCATCAGAACATCCTCTGCATACTCACCAAAAGAAATACCATACTTCTCTTTTGCTTTCATAACAATAGTAGGATAAGTCTCAGTCAACTGTCCTTCCTTGTCATAGAAACCATAGACGAATTCTTCAACGTCCATCAACATTGCACTTACTTTTCCCATTATAACACCTCATCCACTTGACGTAAGAAAGAACTGATAGGCATATCTTTCACTGCACCATCAGAGTATTGAACCGTTACAAAGTCTTCATTGTAAGGGCCTGATAGTTGGTCGATAACCTCAGCAGTCAACTTCACCCAACTATCCTCAATCAAATCAAAGGTAGACACCTTGAACTTTTTACCATAGATAATCATTATACAATCTCCTTGAAACCAAAAGCTGCCACACGATACTTCTTGTTACCGAGCAATATCTGGTCATTCATTGAAGTAGAGCGCAAACCATATTCAACTCCATTCTTTACTGGAAGTGTTGCCATCACAGTAACGTCTTCAGAGTAGTCTTCGTTAGGCATCTCTTTGCCTTCCCACTTGATAGTAGGGCCTTTACTCCAAGAACCTTGAATGTTGTTGGTTCGCATGTATGCATATTCTAGAGCATCTGTTCCTTCACGATCACCAACATCTACAAACGCAACTGTGCGAGGTGAGTCTTCAAAGGCAGTGTGGATTACAGCAACTTGATTCATAATATATTCTCTCTTTCTGATCTCTTACATAGCTAATATATCACCGTGTCAATATATTGTCAACGGTTTTTGTAATATTTTTCATAAATTATTTTAATTTTGTTTAATTCGGGATGTCTGTGTATCCACTGTCCAGTAGAAGGGTCAAACTCCGTCTTGAAGAAAGCATCCATTTTTATGTTACCTGTTGTTTTAGTAACATCTATATGTTTACACATTTCATCAAAATCTGCATCAGACATAATCGAATCATCTTCTATCTCATAGGCATAAGCCGCAACAGACAATTTGATTCTATTTCTTATTTCTTGGTTTATCATAGTATATCTGCATCCCAAACCATCTGTGCCAACTTGTCCTGTAGACGATAGGCTTCCTTTTCCCAAGGAAGTTCCCAATAGTTGGTTCCCTCTTTGACTTTCGCTTTCTTCCAACGATTACTATACCCATCCATTTCGTTGCGAGCATACTGCTTAACGTGAACCATCTCATGGGTGAGTGTGGTAATAAAATCTTTGAGGGTTAGTTCACGACTAATCTCAATCTCAAACTCACGGTTAGTGTCTTCCATCATACAGTAACCAACGGCATCACCCTTGATTTTCTTGATGTTGACAGTGATTTCTAGAGTTCGAAAGCGAGGTAACAGTTCTTTGATACAGAAACCGACTACCTTCTCGGCAATCTCTCTCTGGAACTTGTTACCACCGTTGACTTGAATATAGTTCATATTTGTCTCTCTTTTCTCAATCTATACCTATATTATACATGTTCTGAGAACAAAGTCAAGCGTTTTTAGCTAAAAAAAAGCCCTTGAGAATCAAGGGCTTATCTAAGAAGTAGAAAAAAATGGAGCGGTTGGGTAGGAATCGCACCTCCATCTGTTATCGGGAAGATAACTGTAATACTTTTATACTACAACCGCAGTGAGATGGTGAAGTCAACTAGTGAGAGAGAGAGTTGAGAGAGAGGCGTTGCCCTCACCATCTTTTATTATAGTAACCCATAAGCTACTAATAGTCAAGAACTTTTTAAAATTAATCTTCAAAAAGTTTAGCAAGTGTGGCAGGGCCTGCAATACCATCTGCAACCAAACCGTTTGCAGCTTGCCACTCTTTCAATGCACGTTCTGTGCCTGGGCCAAAGTCACCATCGGCACCAATACCCAATGCTTCTTGCATCAGTTTGACGCCTTCACCTTTACACCCTTTGCGTAGAACGCCGATATCATCTAGAATATCTTCAATGTCACCATCGTCTGCACCCAAGTCTTCGACACTCATGCCTAGGACTTCCATTGCATGAGTGTAGCGTTTCTGACGATCTTCTAGTCCGATGTTGCCACCGTTAATCTTCTTAGTCATCTTCACAACGTTGTCTGTGTCTGCAATATCGTTTAGATTGTTTGCATCCCAAAACCAACATGCAGACTCAATCGCACCCGCCGGAGTTGCAACATACTCTGCCGCTTCTTCGGCAGTCATATCAACTGACTTGCCGAAACGAGTGTAGTTGTCACGCCCTGTCAACTGTTTCAGGCCACGGCCACGAAAACGCCAACCGTCACCCTCTTCAGTGTTGCCCATCTTATACTTACGATACTCATCGTTGTATACACGATTGGCAATCATCTCTGGATTACGGGCATACTCATCTGCATCTGCCTTTGGGGGTTCGCCAAAGTAACGTCCAAAGACTGAACGTAGTGCCTTTGCAGAATAGTTTAGGTTTTCTTCTAGTCGTTTGAAACCACCAGACTCATGAGCGCACTGACTTAGAAAGTGTGCAACTCTACGTTCTGTTGTGATACCATATTTTGGTAGTAGTTCGCATAGTGCATCATACCAATCATCTGCATCAGCAGAAATGATTTCCTGTAGATGTTCCTTAGTGAAATCAAATTCGAAACTCATTGTTTATCCTCTATTAAAAGTTGAACCCAACCATGTGATAATGGTATCTGGGTCAGTGGTTACATATGGATCGTCTTGAGCGTTATCTGTTCGGCCAGGTTCTTCCCAAAACTCTTCAATCTTGCCATCGTTCACAACCATAGCATAACGCCAAGAGCGCATACCAAACCCAAGATTGCTCTTATCGACAAGCATACCCATTTGTCTTGTAAACTCGCCGTTACCGTCTGGTATAAACTTAATATTCTTGACACCTTGATCGATCATCCATTTACGCATAGTGAACGTATCATTCACTGAGATAACATAGATTTCATCAATACCATAGTCTTTACGAATTTCCCAATACCGTTCTTCAAATCCAGGCACTTGCATGGTTGAACAGGTTGGAGTGAAGGCGCCCGGCAGTGAGAACACCACCACACGTTTGCCTCCGAAAATATCTTGTGTGGTTACATCTTTCCAATCAAAAGGATTCAGTCCACCGTTTGTCTTGTCTACATGGCAAATTTCTTCACCGTCTGTGCGAACACGATATTTAAATGTCACACTGGGGACGATCACGCCCTCTTTCATAATTTAACTCCTAGTATAGTTATCGTTCCAACCGAACGCTTCTTTCACAACTGCCGCAGACAATCCTTTGTATACTTGATGCAGTTTCTTGTCTTTGGCAGCAACAATTAAGTCTGCCTCTGACTTGTGCAAACCTTCCAACATCTGGATGAACATGTTTTCACGTTTTGCCTGAGGGAGTCTGTCATCGCCACCTTTGACAAAACGATACAGTTTCCTAGACTCACGGCGTAGGACTGTATGTTCTGTTCCTTCAACTGATTCGTTTGCCTTGTATGGAACGTCCCCTTCTGGGAGCAACCATTCAATGTTGGGGTCGAATGATGATTTAAGAATCATTCGTAGTGGTTCACTATCATATTGACGTAGAAGTTCTACCTTCTTTGCCTTAGTCTTTGCATTGTGAACCTTTTTTAAAACCTCACTCAATAGAGGTGTGTATGTGTCTTTTACCATTTTAAAAGTCTCCGATATCATTCATGAGATTTTTCAATCTCTTCTGTATGAAATAATTTAGTAGTTTGTTTCTGTCGCCTTTTGGGGGTTTCCTGTATTCTTCCAGAATCGCCACCTTCAAGTCACTTGGAATATAATCCAAATCAATCAATGTTTTGTTTCGCTGATAATTTCTTAACATCTCCTCTGTGCAAAAATCTTCTGGTTCAAGAGTAATCCATGTTTCCAGTTTCTTCTTGGCCAGTGGTTTCTGTCGCAAATCATCTGCGAATGTATTGTCTGGTGACAAGAAGTTAGGAATACCGTCACTTCTATCGCCCTTCAATACATGTTCCTTAATATATAGTGTCGGGTCTTGGCCGTTCACAAACTTCTTCAACACTGGACTGTATTGTTTTACAAAACTGTGTTTCTGAAGTTGGATGAAGTCCTTGTCGCCTGACAATATAAGAACAGATTCAAACTCATTTGGAGTCTCTGCAATGTGTTGCACAATAGATGCAATGCAATCATCTGCCTCTGCACCTTCTACTTCAACTACCTTGTAGGGGAATGTCTCTTTGATTTCGTCACGAATGTTATTCAGTGTATCAAAGATTAAAGGCCAATCTAGTCCAGACTTTTCCCTGTCCTTCTTACGATTGGATTTGTAATTGGGGAAGTATTCTCTTCTCCAATATTTTTTGCTATCATAACATAGAACTAGTTCACCATATTCTTCACTGAACTTACTTCGATAAGCACGAAGCGAGTTCAGAACCATATGACGAACTAGATTTTCATCTACATCATTCTGTCTACGAGAACCAATTTGCATCATCAGATTACTGATGGTGACTTGGTTCATGTCAACTAATATCATCTTATAATCATCCTATATTTTCCAATAATATATATTACCCCATATATTACTAGTTGTCAATAGATTATTGGTCGGAGTAGATGGATTCGAACCACCGACATCTACGTCCCAAACGTAGCGGTCTACCAGACTGACCTATACTCCGAAATTGGCTGCCCGAGCAGGACTCGAACCTGCGACCAAAAGATTAACAGTCTTCTGCTCTACCAACTGAGCTATCAGGCAATATTTGGAGCGGGCAAGGAGAATCGAACTCCTAGCATCAGATTGGAAATCTGAGGTATTACCATTATACGATGCCCGCAAATTTTGGTGCCGGTGAAAGGAATCGAACCTCCAACCTACTGATTACAAATCAGTTGCTCTACCGTTGAGCCACACCGGCATTAACTTTCTTCCATCTCCGTTGTCCACTCACATTGAATGTCTGGATACCAAACACCAACTGAACGTTTAGGAGTTCCGTCTGGATAGTATGCCATTACTAAACAGACTTGTTTACATTTGTTTTGTTGATACTCACCCCAAAATAAATCTAGGTAAGTTCCGCTTTTCAAGTAGTTTTCAAGATTACGAATATAACCTTCGATGTTTGCTACCTTTGCAATTGCACCCTTGACGTTTGCCCGAGCATTACGTTTCTCTGCACTTAACAAATCTTTCTGAGTCTTAATCCATTGTTTCACTTTGAGGTGATGCCATGGATGATCCTCTGAATGTTTCAATACATCTGGGTGAACAGACTTGTATTCTGGGGGGTTTTCTTTTAGACGTTTCTCACGAGCAAGACGCAATCGTTCTGCCGCTGCTGCCTTCTGTTCAGGCGACATAGGTTTCCTACGTTTACGTTGTTTAGGGAGAGTTGCATCATTCTCACGTTTAACTCTTGCCATGATAATACCATCCTATTTAATAACCAAGTTCTTCTTTACGTTTCTGCATCTTTCGTTTGTATCTACGAGTTGCAGATGCCTTTGCTTTTCTGCGTTTGGTTCCTTTACTTTCGTAAAAGGTTCTTTCACGCATCTCTTGGAAGAAACCATCTGCAATGAGTTTCTTCTTTAAAATTCTGATTGCCTTGTCCACATTACCATTGCGAACTTCGACAGTCATTCCATCCTTTTGTCTTTCTTTATTATATTTATTAGGTTTCATTATCTTCCTATAATTGGCCTCCCCCACAGGATTCGAACCTGTAACCTACGGCTTAGAAGGCCGTTGCTCTATCCTGTTGAGCTAGGGAGAGATTAACTCAACGGTTTACTTATTAAACTTCACACGATACATACGTCCTTCGTGATAGAACGTAACAACACTGTGCGAGTAAACCTCTTTTGTTTCTGTGGTATATGTAGTCTTATTCTGACAACGAGTTTCTTGACGATAACCGATGATTTGTTGTTCACCGTTCTTACCACCAATGATAGCGCCTGCCATCGCACCTACACCAGTTGCAGCTTCCTTACCGCCACCTTTACCGATTTGGTTTCCAAGAATACCACCAATCAAACCACCGACAATTGCACCACCTTGGTCAAACTTCTTCTCACCATAGATGGGAACTTCTACCAAGTTACAAACTTGTTCTGTCTGTGGGATATTACGAGTTACAGTCTTATAGATATCTTGCACATCTGTAACTACTTGTTTCTCTGCGAGTGCCGGAGTTGACACCATCAATGCAACCGCTGTTGCAACCATTACCTTTTTCATGTCCTTACCTTTCATTCAACTATTTGGACAACTTCACCCATACCAAAGAATTCATATCCACCTTCACACTTGGTAATCTTCACCACCGTTTCAAGTGCCTCACTGAATTCTTTTGCGGCATTGACTGCCTCTTCTAGGGTTTCATAAATCATCACATCACCTTTCACATACTATACTATAATCAATCCTCTGTCAAGACTTTATTTCAGAAATTTTGATTAATTCTTTTTCACCGTTATCATCAACCTTACAACGAATGTAGTCACCATCTTCTAAGGATATCAGAGTGCTTTCAATGATATCTTCAACGACTTCCCGCCGCCCCTTCCGCTCTCCCCACTTATGGAAGATATAAAGTGCAACTGTGGCCACAATGGCATGTTCGATTGCTGTCATAGAATTACCTCTCTCTAAGATTGTATACTCTTAAAAGTATTTATCAAGACGCACATTCCTTCTCAAACTCCTCAATCATTGATTTCTTTTCGTCAATCAATCGTTCAACAGAAGAAAGTGCCATGCGCTTCTCATCAGACGCACCCTCATTCATTGCAATCAACAGGTTTTCCAAAACCTCAATATCTTTCAAAACTTCAACCATTATGCGGCCTCCTTCACATAGGTGGCAGGATTCACCACCTTCATATATTGTAATTTGAACTCCTTGTGTTCAACATCAAACTCATCGTTTGGGTCAAACTGAGATTCCCACTCATCATAAGTCACAACCTCACTAGGAAACTCTTTCCAACCGACACCATTTTCAATGCCGATTGCGGCAACAAATGCCATTGCATCCTGTGGACGATCAAGTCCTTCGACAACGTAGTCCATACCAGACTTGAACTTCCAGTATGCATTGCCGTCCTTAAACTTACCAGACTCACAGTGAGCGCCGTAGTTTTCCAAAGCTTGGGTAGTCACAACAAATTTCATAATTTAGTCCTCAATCTCAACCTTACCTATACAGTATATGTTATCAGAACAAGAATGTCAAGCGATTTTTTCAACTTTTAAGCCACTTTTTTCAAGAAATTTTACACCAGAATCATCACGATATTCTATGGAGTAATAAACATTTTTTATGCCCGCACCCTGTATCATCTTCGAACAGTGGATACATGGGGCATGTGTGATGAAGATAGAGGCATCCTTACCAGACTCACCATCACGAGCGAGTTTGATAATCGCATTCGCCTCTGCGTGAACCACTTCTGGTTTAGTTTTAAGATGATATTTGTCGTCAAAATCTGAGTAGACTTCATCTTCACAACTGTTATCCCAACCAGAGGGAGTTCCATTATAACCAATGGAGATGATACGATGGTCTTTGACAACACATGCACCAACCTTCAAACGAGTGGCACTGGACAATTCTGAGAATCGTTTCGCAGTGTCCATGTATGCATCTAACCATTTCTGTTTCATATTAACCCCACCAAGAAGTATCAACGCCAGGAGTGTTCGCAGTATACATCATAGAATCTGGACGGTTCATGTAAGAATCTAGAACCCCATCATTCTCAATCAGTGCCGCAATGTCACGGCGTTCCTTAACCATTTGTGCAAGTCGTTCTTCTACATTAGTGTATTGTGAGAACGACTTGATGTTCATATCATAGACACAAATCATCTTTTTCAAAACTTCAATATCGTATTTCATTATGCCTCCACACGGTCATGAACTGGAACTGCACCGTAGAAACGTCCACCGATAAGTTTCTCAATCGCCGCACTGAAACGAGAATCAGAAGTCGCAGCATAGTTGCCACCGAACATAGTCCAAGAACCTTTCTCAAGTTCATCAACTGGAACAATCTTCACAGTGCCTGGCATATTACCCTTTACCAACTTAACTGCTGGACAGTCATCAGCTGGATCGAATGGGCCATCCACATTCACCACGTTCAAACGAGTAAACCGATTAGTCACACCATTGCAAGTGCAATCGTAATCAGAACCACTATCTTTATAAACACTAACATTCAAACCCATAATAATATCCTCTCTTAGTTAGGAAAAACCAAATCAAATTCGTCAATCATAATATCCCGAACCCGCTCACGGTCAACAGTGTCACCACAGAAGTTCTCAATACCGAACTTCACCCAACACAACTTAGTTGCTTTCAAGATTTGATCTCCAGTAGCACCCATGTCATAGATACCACCCTTACCGTAGAATTCGTAGACATAACCCACAAACTCAATCACATCATCATAAATTTCTTCAACATTTTTCATTATTGTGCCTCCACCATATAAAACCGTTTAACACCCTCATCCCAAAGGATTGCAGCGTCTTCATCATTTTCGAAACCGTATTCACTTGCAAAGTCAATGCTACTGCTGGTAGCAACACTACCATCGAAACCATACATTTGCAAGACGTAACAGATACTTTTTGCAGTCTCAACTCCGGCAACAATATCACCATTGTTATACATCTCAATTTTTCCGTTGTCAGCTGCGATATAATCAATCATGTTTTCTCTCTTTCTCTCAACTTACATATACACTATACACTTGTTATCATAACAAGTCAAGCGTTTTCTAGAAAAAAAGCTAAAAAAAAGCCCTTGAGAATCAAGGGCTTAGAAAAAAATTTAAAAAAGTTTAAATTTTATTTGTCTTGAAGTTCTTTCAGTTCCAACATAAGAGCTTTCGCTTCCTCATAATATCCCTGTCTGTGCAATTCTGCAGCAGCTCTCGCACGTCCAGCAGTTTCCCCAATTGCAACCATTCCCATGAAGATTCCCATAAGTGTAGTTGAGATTGTTTTGAATACCATCGGCAATGGATTTCTGAATGTAGGTTGTCTAAATGCTACTGACATTATACAAGTCCTTTCGATGCATTGCCACGAACTCTTGTATAGTCCTTGCAATCATGAGCGATACTCCAAATGTCTCCACGAGCAATACCCATGTCATTCAGTTCTCTGTCTGATAGTGACGATAGTTGTTTGATTGTTGTATTTGCGATTTTGTTTCTTTTGTAGGCAGCGACTAGTTTACTTAACATTAAACCACTCCTCTGCCTCTTCTTGCGTATAAGGCCACATAATTATCTCCTGTGTGTATGATATGTGTGTAGGTTCATCCTACGACTATATTTATAAACTAAAGTCGTATTTTAATGTTGCAATTGCGTAAAATCTGTTATGCGCCTTTGTCATGAATCTTAACAAAGTATTCAGCATCTACCACTACGAGTGGTTTCTTACCGTTCTTTTTCATCACAACAATCGGTTCGTAGTCTCCACTGTTTTCAGACGCTTGAGTATATGCATCCCAAACGTTTAGTTTCTCTACGTTCTTACATTCAATTGAGTAGGGGAATTTTTCTCTTGCGGCACGAGCCATGATTAAGTCTTCGCCGCCTGCACCCATTGATCTAGATTCTATATCTTCTGGGTGAACTTGCAGTTCCTCAATCAGTTTGTCTCTGACCCACTGTTGGAGTCTTCTGCCCTTCGCTTTTGCGCTTTGTGTTTTCATTATCTTTCATCCCGAATATTCGATCCCAATTCGATTCGAATTGTTCTCTATTACTTATGGGACGTGCCTTAGAACCCTTACCGCCATGCCAGTTAGTTCCACTCATCCTCTTCATCCTCTGCAAGTTCATCTTCAATTTCTATCTCAGATGCACAAAAAGGGCAGAAAGACACCTCATAGTATCTTTCTGCCAAATTATGTTTTATTTCGAATGTTGCCTCACACTCTTCGCATTGTAATAGTTTTCTGCTCATGCCACTTCTTCATACACATCGTCCCACTTACCCTGTAATCCAGCGACTTCGTATTCTGTGACACGATTCTCAAAGAAGTTCGTATGGTCTGCACCATTCAGAACCCATTCTAGCCAAGGTAGGGGATTTTCTTTTACTTTAAAGTTTGTTTTCAAACCGAGTTGGAGTAAACGTCTATCGGTTATATACCTTATATATGTCTTCACTTCAGACATATCCAAACCTTCAACCTCACCCATCTTATATGCAAGTTCTACAAACTTGTCTTCCAGTTTTACTGCAACACGAGCCATCTCATAGATTTCTGCTTTGAAAGCATCGTCTACAATACGAGGATGTTCTGCACAATATGCCTTGAAGAGTTTTGCGTTACCCTCAACGTGAATTGATTCGTCACGAATACTCCACTCAACAACCTTACCCATACCTTTCATCTTACCGAAACGTTGGAAGTTCAATAACATTACAAATGAAGCGAACAGTGCAACACCTTCGTTAAATACAGACTTTGCAAGTGCAAGTCCTAGTCCACGAACAGTATTAGGGTCAGAGTCCATCATGAACTCCACCTTGTCTACCATCTCTGTGTATTCCAAAAACGCATGATATTCACTATCGGGCAATCCAAGTGTTTCGTTAAGAAGTGCATATGCTCTTTGGTGAATTCCTTCACGTCCAGCAAAAGAACCCAACATGTTGCGAACTTCGTTGTTTTTGAATTTGGGGATGAACTGGTCATAATAGTTTTGTCCTACTGCAACATCTGACTGTGTGAACAGACGTAGAATGTTAGTAACGTATTCCTTCTCTACACCAGACATTTTACCAGACTTCCAATCTGCAACGTCTTCAGACAAGTCAAGTTCATCTTCAATCCAGTGAACCTTTTCGTGTCGTGTTGTAATCTCCACTGCCCAAGGATAGTGGAATGGTTTGTAGGTTTCAGAGAACTCCATCAAACCACCAGAACGTTTCTTCACAAACTGTTCAGAGATTGCCATGAACTGATCGTATGTTCCAATCAGTTTATCGTCAATGAAGATTTGTGGAACAGAACGAGCTCCAGGCACTTTCTGGTAAAACGCCATGCGTTGCTCTTCATTGTCTAGTCTATGTTCTGTGTATTCATAACCGTGTTGTTTGAACCACGTCTTTGCCTTTTCGCAAAAAGGACAATTTGATTTACTGTAAATTTCTACTTTCATTTTTATTTTATCCTTGGCATGCCACACATTCGTCTTGCGACTGTGCTTCTAGTGTTTGAGTTTCAAAGTCTTTCAGAGCATCTCTCGCAACTTTCGTTGATACGTTCTCTGCTCTTTGTGATGTTTCGGTTCGTAGGTAATACAAACCCTTTGTTCCTAGTTTCCACGCAGCAAAGTGTGCTTTGTGTAAGTCTTTCTTATCTGCACCAGCAGGGAAGAACAAGTTTAGTGACTGTCCTTGACACAAGTATTCTTGTCTGTCAGCCCCTTGTTCTATCAATGACATTTGATCCAATTCGATGGCAGTTTTAAAAACATCTTTGACTTCTTGTGATAGGAAGTCCAAGTGTTGAACAGAACCACCATTGGTAATAATGTCAGTCCACACTTCTTGTGTATTCTTTCCAACCTTCTCTAGTTCCTCTTCCAAGTAATCATTCTTCACCAAGTGTGAACCCGCCCGAGTTCTATGGGTATATGCATTCGCCTTCGATGGTTCGATAGATGGTGATGTTGACACAATGATACTTGAGTTTGCGTTAGGAGCAATTGCAAGTAAGTGTGCATTACGTCTACCAGTTCCTTGCATGTCTGGTGCTTCTCCACGTTCCAATCCTAGTTGCATAGATTCTGCAACAGATTCATTTTTAATATGTTTGAATACTCTACGGTTCAGTTCCCTTGCTTGGGCAGATTCAAATGGAATTCTCTTCTGGTGTAGAAGTGAGTGCCATCCCATTGCACCAAGTCCAAGTGAACGTTCCTGTGTTGCAGAGTATCTTGCACGAGAAATTTCGTCACCGGCGTTATCAATGAAGAACTGTAGAACGTTATCCAAGAAACGAATCAAATCACGAATAAGAGTTGTATCCTTCCACTCATCAAACTTTTCTAAGTTTACAGAAGACAAACAACAGACTGCCGTTCTATCTTCAGATGTTGGTAGGTGAATCTCATTACATAGGTTCGAACCATGAATTTTCAGACCCTTCGCCCGCATCGTGTGTGGCAATGCTCGGTTCGCAGTGTCAATGAAGTTAAGGTATGGTTCACCAGTTCTGTAACGAGTTTCTAGAATCTGTTGCCACAACTTACGAGCAGGTGTTGATTCACGAACATCATCATCGTTAGGGTCACGCAAGTCCCACATCTCACCACGTTCAACTGCTCGCATGAATGCGTCTGTAATGTTGATTGCATGGTGTAGGTTTAGGTTCTTACGGTTTACGTCACCAGTAGGAACACGCATGTTTAGGAACTCAATAATGTCTGGGTGTGATACGTCAATGTATGCCGCATAAGAACCTTTACGAGTGCGTCCTTGACGGTATGCAGTCATGTCTGCATCTACAGTGTGAAGGAATGGCATCGGGCCAGGCGCCTTATCTGAGATTGCACGAACATCACTCCAGTGTCCACCAACACCACCACCTTTAACTGACAACCATCGCAACTCAGAAGAGTGGTCGATAAGTCCTTCAAGTGAGTCTGGGACGTAAGTTAAGAAACAAGAAATAGGAAGTGCCTTTGCCTTCTGCCCTGGCAATGGCGCATTTGACAACACTGGGGAAGAGAACATAAACCACCCTTTAGAGACTGCATCATAGATACGTTGTGCGAGTCCCATATCACCAGCAGAGTATGCAAGTGAGGCACGAGCGTATGCCTGTTGTGGCGAATGTTCATTGTCTAAACAATAATAGTCCTTAAGAAGTTTATATGCTTGTTCTGATAGTTGTTTATCTTTTTCGTAGTCTAGTGTAATGCCGAGGTATTCTTGACCAAAGTCTCCCTCAGCCTTGGGAAAGTCAATTACTTTAACTTCTGCAAGGGCCATGTTGTTATTCTCCTAATTGTTTTTTCTTTATACACGCTTCCAATTATTAAAAGTTGTAAGCGCAGACAGTCCCGAATGGGTGTTACTATGTATAACTGCCTTTATGTCATCTGGTGTAATACCAGACAAAACCATATCATTAATATCTTTTTCCTCAATCCCTTTGGGCCATAAGACAACAGAGTAACCTTCCTTGATACAAACTTCAATCTGTTTACAGACTTCTTTGTTTCTAGGTTCGTTATCTGGTATCAATACCGCCTTACTTTTGAATTGTGGAACACGCAAGTCACTTTGTGCGACTGCAACTGCATTGTTTAAAAACAAACTATCAAGTGGGCCTTCAGTGACATATAACGTCTTTGAAGGATCTACCCTGTCGAGACCAAAAATCTTTGGATAGTTTTTATCCAGTATGATAGTTATGTATTTTTGTGGTTCGTTACCAAACGCCCTCCCTTGATAGGCAAATATTTCCCCATTGTCTTTTCTAAAGGGGATAATCATCCTTGGATGATCGCCTTCTAAGGAAGGAAACTTGTTTTCTACAAGTCCGTTGGTGAACTCAAAGAATTTTGGACTGTAATATATATCATCCCATGCTGCTTCAGGCAGTGATCTTTTGGATAAAATTTGCACCGCCGGATGATTTTTTTCAAGTTGACTAAAACTTTTTAGCCCATGAAATTTGGGTTTAGTTTTGAACTCTGGTTTCTTGAAGGCGAACTTTGGTGCAGCAACATGTTGTCCATTATTCTTACCGCCACGTCCACTGGCAGTCTGACCCTCTTTATATCTTTCCAACTGGTATTCTTTGTATAGGTTAGAATCCACATGTTCAATTAGTTTTGCCAGTGTGGTTCCCATACTACAGTTGTGACATTTATAGAACAAGTCGTTCTTTGTTCTATAAACAAATCCTCTCGCCTTCTTGCGATTGGTGGTTGAGTCGCCACAATAGGGACAGGAAAAATTCCAGAGGAAGTCTTTCTTCTTCTGGAAATTTCTAAGTCTGGGGCCTATCAGTGAGATATACTTTGTGTCAATGTAGTTCATAGTTAATCATAATATAGAAAGTTCACTCAATTGTCAATAGATTTATAAGAGGACAGGAAGTATTTTCTGTAGTGCAAATCCTGCAACGATGGAACCACCTATGATTATCCATCTCCACTTCTCCAAAACACCTACTCTGTTTTGTAATTCATGTCTAAGTTTTTGGAACTCTTCAGTCTCGGCTTTGTTGTGATCCCTCATCGCCTGAATCATTCTACGTTCCATTTCACCCATCTGGTGAGTCTGTTCTTTCGCATTAGACGTAATACGAGAATGCAACTCCATTATATTATCTTGAAGTTTTTTCTCTTGATCGTCCAATGCTTCTTCCTGCCTTATGAGTTTTTCTTCATGAACTGCCATGATGGTGTGCAATGACTGAGAAACATCAGCAATCTTCTCAATCGCAGAATCCAAACGTAAATGAATTTCCTTCATCTCGCTTACTTCACGTTTGAGAAGTTCTACTTCCGTTTCTAATGTCTTAGTCGTTGCCATTTTCTAGTCTCTGAATTCGTTCTTCCAGTTCATCAATCTTCTTTGTGACATATGGATACTTCTTTCTCCATGCATCAGTTGGTTGTTCGAACCATGTCAGACCATATTTATCTACCAAGAAATCTAGAAACTGGTCTAGTTTTGCATAACACCACAAACCAGCACGAGTGTCCTTGAAATATGCAAGGAATGCCGCACCAGCAAGTGAACCTAAAATCGCTGTGTAAATCCACAACGTATCATCAAAGAGTCTACTGATAAGTTCCATTATAGACCCTCTGTATGTTTAACGTAATTATCCATACCGTGATCCATCGCACCGTCTAAGATGCCAGAACGGTATCCTCTCCACTTGTCTTTGATTGCTTGCCAAGTAGTGAGTTTTCTTATATTACCATAGAAGTTGATATATTGCAATACCCCATGATGTTTATAACCCATTAACCATAGAGGAACCTTAGTCACAATATCGTTATTGTTTACGAATCTGAAGTGTGGGGTTGCAATGTTCTTTACAAACTTACGAGTTCCCACACGAGGTGAGCCGAATGTAGTCAACTGTTCAACTGGAGTGTATTCTTCAAAACGAGATGTTGCAACGGTTGCCATTGCCGCACCAAGTGAGTGTCCAGTGATGTAAAACTTTCTGTTTTGATACTTGTGTTGATGTGTAGCAATGTCTTGCCAAATCTTGTCTAGTTCGTTTCTAAAACCAGAGTGAACCAAACCGTGTGTCATTGCCCCACGAGGGATTGCATTCAAGTCTGCAAGAACATCAGATAGTTCATCTGGTTCTGTTCCTCTGAAACACAAGACGTAGATCTCTTTGTTCCAGACTGCATGGCATTGTGCGCCTTTTATATCCCAAAACTTGTGTCCAGTGAACCCAAGTTCCTTCATTTTTGGTTTTGCTTCTTTTTCGTCTAGGTATGCGTTACTCGCTAACCTCGCCATCAGGTTTATCATTCTCTGGTTCTCTCTCTTCTGTTGGTTTTACTGCCTCTTCATAATAAAGAATGATTTGCTTTTGTTGTTCGATATATCTTCTCAACTCTGCAAAGTTTAGTGAAAGGTTCTCATAGTCTTTCACTGAGATGGCAATGTATGCGTCCCCACCGTTTTTCTTTTCAAACTCTGTGACAAACTCTTCATAGTTCTCCTTTGAGACTACATAGATTTTAACGTCATTGAGCTGGACTTGTTTTGGAAAGGGAACTGTTGGAATAGTTCTCTCTACTATCTCTGTTACTGTAACAACTTTAGGTTCTGGTATGAACGTTGAACACCCACTAAGGAGTATCGTTGCCAGTAATAGACTCCAAATCATCCCATAATTTGTTAGTCGCATTTTGCATCCTTTGTTCTATCAAACCTGGCTTCTTATTTGCCAGATGAGTCAGATTATGTTTATTTAGAGTTGAACGTAATTCGTCACCGTATTGTTCTGCCCTCTGCAAATCAGAAGTCAGTTGACTATTCAACTCTGCAATTTTAATTGCATCTGCTTGTTGTTGTGCAATCGTCTCTTGATTGATCTGATTTGCAGTTTCAAGTTTTGCATTGTTCTCACGCAAGGTTGCAATCGTTGCCTGTGTGGTGTCGTAATAATACTTTGCAGCATATGCTACACCACCGAGCATACCAATGATTACAATCATGATGTAGATACGAATCATTATTCAGACTTCCAAATAGTCCATGCACCGTAGGCAATCGCTGCATATGCAACAAGGCCTGCAATTGGTTTTGCGATAAGAACAATCACTCCTAGTGCGACAAGTGCAGCACCATTCCAAGTTGTTCTTTCTTTAACTCTTTCGATAACCCACTTAGTCATTATACTCTAACCTTCCATGAAGTTTCTTTTGGTTTTGGTTCTGGTTTCGGCGTTTCTTCAACAACCTCTTCCACTACCACTTCTTCAGTTGTTTCGACAACAGGTTGTTCAACCTTCTTTGCGGCTCTCTTTTTTCTTTTACCAAACATATGTTTCTCCTATTTGAATTGAAACTTTTGATTAGATGTTGCAAAGTTCTTCTTACGCATAACAGTCTTTGCGACTAAATCTAATTCTTGGTTTTTACTATCCCACTTCAATGCGAATGGCATATTAACGTCTGTTTGCATATCGTTAATTACCGCTTCGGCATCTGGGCCCAACTGTGCAATCTTCTTACCATATTTCTTAAACGATTGTTTAAACATACGAATAAGCTCTGCCACAGTAATTTGTTTCTTGTTACGTTCATCGTTTACTCTATCTAGGAAGTGACGTGTAAACTCAACATCAATCCCTACTGATTTATATAGACGATCTGCATACTTCTCCACACCATCTAAGTCTTGTTTAGAAATCTTTGCATCACCAGCATTAGCATTCAAGTCTGCCATTGGTTTATAATTACCAAATGCATATGAATATGATGATTCGTATATCTCTTTAAATGTTTTCATTATGCATTATCCACTAGAATAATTGTGAAGTCAGCAGATACCGTTGCATTTGATGAACCACGAACTCGCAAGTCAATATCAGTTTTCTCTGTGAATTTTAGAGGAACAGGAAACTCGATTGCCTGATTGCCTTGGTTAAGTGATAATGTGGATGCAACTCTAAATGCACCACCGAATGGTCTTTGATATAACAACAAGTCAACAATCTGGTTCTTAGATGCAGATGTATTGATATTAGTCATATATCCAGTTTTGCCTGCCGGAATAGTATAGAAACATTGTAGAGTCTGTCCATATGCAGCACCAATCTCTGTTACAACTGTTCCACCAATAGATGCCTGAATCTTACCCACATTCGTTACAGTGTTCATAAATGCACGATTTACTTTTGTGAATGATGTGGAACCAGTTACAGGTGTTGTTCCAGTAAGAGTGAATGTCTCTTCTACAAACTCATAGTTTGTATCAAGGCCTTGAACAGTAACATCAGTAACATCAGAACCACTAGAAGAAACTACAGAAAGAGTTCCCGCTCCATGATCCCAATCATATAGTGCAGTTGCAGATGTATCTGCCGCAGTCCATACGGTTGAAAATGTTGATACTGAAGTTCCATACACTGCACCATATTTGTGAACACCAGTATATCCTTCAAGTCCACCAGCAGAGATAATAACGTTAGACGCAGCACCAAATGTATTGATGATGTTACCATCTTGGTCTGCAATCATTACCACTTCATGGTTAGTAGTCTGTTGCGGTAAATATGCGTCTGTTAGTTTACTCCACTGTGCCATTTTTCTTTACTCTCTATTGATTATCATAGTAGGTTTTACTAATCTCACCGCCGATTAGAGTTGTTCCAGAACCAACTTTCTTTCGTGATCTAATATACGTTTGATTTGTTGTGCCTCTGGGTGTAGTGTAACTTCTTACACCAGCAGTGATTGTGCCAGGCGAATCTGGATAGGTATTTGAACGAGTTGCGGCATTGTCATATTCCCAATTACCGTTACTGCCTGGAACTTCTACCCACGCCATCTTACTTCACCTTACTTAATGCAAAGTCAGCAATCTTCATAAACTCGGCCTTCTTGCCGTTCAACATCTTTGCCATCTTTTCTTGGTTTGACTTGTTTACCATGT
>Ga0209654_1000296_pt1 | contig 51890 bp, 64 predicted proteins | sample SaaInl1SG_22_DNA_FD_184646 | JGI IMG/M metagenome (GOLD analysis project Ga0209654, IMG submission 184646) | Marine microbial communities from expanding oxygen minimum zones in the Saanich Inlet - ESP_161SG_22_DNA (SPAdes) (version 2) | ecosystem: Environmental > Aquatic > Marine > Intertidal... | reverse complement strand
AGGATTATACGGAGGAGCTCACGGTGCTGGGGGCGGAATCCATAATGATGCAGGAGGTTGGAACACTTCTAGTGGAAGATTTATTGCATCTGGACGTCATGGTAGGACAAGAATTATTTGGGGTGCCAATAGAGCATATCCTGGAACAAGAACAGCAGATAAAGATGTAACTCCAATATTTACTAGTGATCCTATTTTTGATTTTCTTAATCCCGGTGAACAAAAAAGTTATCAGCCAACTACAATTCATTTAGATGGGTTAAGTGTGAGTTATGCAGCTTATCCTTATAGTGGCCGTGTAACTTCTAATGATTTTACAATAGATCAAAGCACAGGTGAATTGACTGTTACAAATCCGCAAGACAACATCCAAGATCAATATAAAATTATTGTTGTTGCTACATCTACTAACGGAGCTTCTGTAGGACAGATTGTTACAATTGATAGTGTAGTGCCAACTGGTCAGGCAGAATATACAAGTTCAGGAACTCATAGTTTTACAGTACCAGAAGGTGTTTATTCTATAAGTGCAGTGGCAATCGGTGGCGGTGGTGGTGGCAGTGGTTTCTATGACGCTGACCCAATTGTTTACACCTACGGAGACGGCGGAGGCGGAGGCGCACTATCATATAATATTTCCACCGCTGTTACGCCAGGAGAAGTCTTAACTGTACAAGTAGGTGCAGGCGGTGCTAGAGGTTTAAGAATTTCTGATAATTCAGGCTATCATCAAGCCTTTGGCGATGACGGCGGCGACAGTGGAATTTACAGACAAAGCACACCTTTACTTCTTGCAAAAGGCGGACAAAGAGGTGGACGTGATGACATTCCTGCATATCCTGCAGGAGGCGCAGGCGGTGCTTCGGGCTTCGGCGTTGGCCAAGTACGCCGACAAGGTGGTCCGTCTAGAGACGCTCAAGATTACCGCGGAAGCTATAATGAAACCACAGGTGGAGGTGGCGCGGCAGGGTATGGTGGCGAAGGCGGAATCGGTGGTTCAAGTTCAAGCACCGCCAGCATTACTTCTACAGACGGCTCAGGTGGTGGAGGTGGCGGTGGCCGCGGCGGCTCAACTAGAGGTGGCGGCGGCGGTGGCGGTACCGGAATATTTGGACAAGGTGCAAACGGAGCTGCTGGTAGTTCAAGTAATCCAGCCGACGGTGGCGACGGCGGGTCCTTAGGAAATGATGGCGGAACTGTTAGTTCTGGAACTGGTGGTAACGGAGGGTTCCCTGGCGGTGGCGGCGGTGGCGGCGGCGGTGGCGGCGTAGGTGGCGGTAACGGCGCAGACGGAGCAGTAAGAATACTTTGGGGACCGAACAGATCTTATCCGACAACGAATGCAGGAAATAATGGAGTAACATTAACCAGCGGAACAACTTATTCGGATATTCAAGGCAACACCGTAAACTTTACAGTTACATATGACAATCCAGGAAGCGAAGTAGTTACTCTTACTGCAGAAGCTCTAACTGATAGAATTACTGCAAATGATATTACAGTCGTAGGCGACGATGTTAGTGTTGATTTACCTTTTGATAATATTACCGATGATCATCTTGTAAGAGTTCGCATTACAACACCTTTAGGATTTACAGATGTACAAACGATTACTATAACACCTATTGTACCTGTCGGTCAAGACTTATTCGAAGCAGATGGAACTTTTACTGTGCCAGACGGTGTTGATAACATTAGTGTAGTGGCAATAGGAAGCGGTGGAGCAGCAGGTTACGAAAGTACCTTCGCTAATGGTGGCGGTGGCGGTATGCTTGCTTATACCAATAATATACCAGTGACTCCTGGAGATACCTTCACTGTTACCGTAAACAGTGGTGGTTATGGCAATAGCATATTCGTTAGAGATTCTGATTTAACAACACTTACATTAGCAGTTGGTGGAGGAGATGGTTCTAGGACTACTAGTAGGGCTACAGGTGCATCAGATTATGATGAAAGTGGCGGCCTTGGTGGGACGAATTCAATTGGCCCTGCAAATGGAATTGGTGATGTAATTTATGACGGTGGAGACGGATCTACTCAAAGATTTATCCCGCCTGGCTCTTCAGTATCGCCTAGATATTATATTCCTGGGGGTGGTGCGGCCAGTTATGTTTCAGCAGGAACCTTCCACGGTACTCCTCCAAATAATAATCCAAGTATTCCTGCCCAAACTGCTTCAAGCGGAGGCAAAGCAATTGATACTTTTGTGGACACTGGTGGCGGTGGTACAGGAGCATCTGGGATGAATAACATTATAGAAGTTGCCCGTAATCAACCTGGTGATCGTAGCATATACAACGGTGCTGAGCCTGTAAGTATATTTCCTGGTAAGTACGGAGGCGGGGCTGGAATAATTTGGGAAGGCTCCGGTATTGTCACACAAGATCCACCTGATGTAAATAATTATTTTTCAGGCGAATACTACAACGGACTTATCAACAATCCAAGTAATGTTACTCAGAAGAAGCCAGATAACGGATGTGTAAGAGTAGTTTATGGACCTAATAGGAACTTCCCTAACAACGCTCAAGATATATTCGGTGACTTAGATTATTTGAACTACGGAAATAGTTCTGTACAAGCAGCAAATAGTACCCATTCGTATCCTGCGGTAGGAATCAACGGCGATTTTATTTTTAGAAAAGCAGGTTCTTATCTAGTGGTATTTAAAAGGAACGAAGAAACATATACACACTGGAAGACTATTTCAGTGCCAGGAGACATAGAAAGTTTAGGGTTTGCTGTTGCTTCTGATGTTGTAGCCTACAGCCAATTTTCTGCATCAGCAGGTATAGTAGAAATTGCAACGATAGATTTTACCAACGAAGATCTAGATCTTACTCAAACAACAACATTAACTAATTCTCCTACTACTAACAAGGGAACACGTTTTGGCTATAGAATAAGCTATGACGGAGAGTGGTTAGCAATTAGTGACCCTACTGCAACAGTAGACGGTGAGAACCAAGCAGGAGTTGTACATTTATATCAAAGAGGATTAGATCCTAATAACTGGACATACATAACAGATATTACAAGTCCTGATAATATAGCCAACGCTCATTTTGGTGCAAGTATGACTCTCAACAATGATTGGTTAATTGTAGGTAACTTTAGTGGTGATAACTATACAAATCCTAATAATGGAAAGGTTTATGTTTACCAACGAACAGGAACTTTAACTTGGGGATTATTTTTAGAATTAAGTAACCTAGCACCAGTAGGTTATGATAGTACAAGATTTGGACATATGGCTTCTGATATTTGGGCAGATGTTTGGAGTGTTGACCCTACAGTTTTTACAAACATATTTACTGGAGCAACTACTTGGGGTAAAGATGATGTGCAATGGTTTGCTGTACCTGCTGGATTTAAACAAAACAAAATTTATATGTTTAAGTGGACTAACGGTGTAGGACTTGCTTATCATAGCACCATAGAAAATACAAACATACTCGATGGCTACCAAACTTTTGGAATGAATATTGCCGGTAATAACGATATAATGGTTACCAGTGATTTTAATCATAATAGCGAAAAAACCACTAACCCTTACGGTGGATATATAAGCATTTACAAACTGATTAATGATGTATGGACATTAGTGCATAGAGTTTCTCCGAACTTAAATTCATATGACGGCTTCGGTGGAAGGATAGATATTAATGGTAACACAATAGTTGCTACAAATAGTCGAAATTGGAACGGAGTGTCAGATCCAATTATAGGAATCTTTAGGATAGAATAATGAGTCAAGTATATCAAACTATTAAAAACTCTAGTACAAAAAGATTGGTTATTGTTGATACCTATGAAGAACTTCCTCCTTCGGCTGTTGTTAGTGCTCTTTATTTTGTTCGAGATGGTAGAAGACTTTATATTTGGACTGGGAATGGTTGGTTACCAATTGTTACTGAAAACGATCCGCCTAACTGGGTCAATGTTCCTAGCAGTCCGCTTACTGTTTTACTACAAGATACTTATTCATTACAACTAGTCTATGACGATCCGGAACAAGTAAAAGGAACATTTGGATTTACTGTAACCAGCGGATCTATTGGGGCTGGAAATTCAGTAACTTTAGACGAAGATGATATTTTTACTGTATCAGCAGTAAATGCATCTACATTTACTTTAACTTTCACTGCCAGCGACGGAGCAAATGAAATTGAACAGGTTGTAGAGTTTATACTTCGTTTAGAGCAATATTTTGAACAAAGCGAAGCAAGACTTACTAACGAAACATATGCAAATAGTAATTTAGGTGTAAGTATTGCTGTAAATGACGACTATTGGGCCATAGGTGCTCAAGGATATGCTGACCCAGCATCTAATGCAGGTGCTGTACTTTTGTACAAAAAACAACCTAATCAGTTTTCTGGATTAGAAGAATGGGTCTTTGATACTTTTCTACAACCGAGTGACATCAGTGGCGGACAAAATTTCGGTTCAGCAGTTTCTTTAGATAGAGATTATTTAGTAGTAGGTGCAAAATCTCACACTAGTAATCGAGGAAAAATATATCTATTTAAAAATGTAAATGGAACATGGACTGAACTAGACTCTGTACTAGGAGGCGTCAACGAACTGTATGGCACAAGTGTAGACATACAGGGAAACATGCTTGTTGCAGGTGCGCCAGGATTTAGTTCAAATACAGGAAAGGTAGAATTATACAATATTAGCACAGATTTAATGGTTCCTACAAATACATTTAGCGGATTTGCTGGTTTAACTACAGGTGCTTTATTTGGTAGTGACGTAGCTGTTGACGGAATGTATGATATACGTACTGACTATAAAAGTCCATCTGTTAATTTAGCAAACAGCGAGCCTGCAAGAACTAATGAACAATGGTGGCGCGAAAGAAACACAACCATAGAAGGCGATTGGGCTGCTATAGGTGATCCAGTTGGAGCGGACGGGAGTTCGGCCGGAAGTGTTGCAGTTTATAAAAAAGATTCAAATGGAGATTGGAGTTTACACTCAACTCTAACCAGTCCAGAGGAGATAACAAACGGTAAGTTTGGTGTAAGTGTAGATATATCTGGCGACAGAATGATCGTAGGCGAACCTTTAAATACTACAAATACATATAACACAGTCAATTATGGTAAGGCCTATGTTTTTAAACTGACAAATGATGTTTGGATCTTAGAGCAAACTTTAAGTCCTAGCCCTCCTAATCTAACTCATCAAACCGGATATGCTGTAGCAATTTCAGGAGACGTAGCAGTATTAGGCCATATAGGTCCAAATAGTTTTAATCTTAACAACACATATGCTTTTGTATATCATCTCATCGACGGTGTTTGGGAAGAACGAGGACTATTAGAAGATAATGTTGCAGGAGCGTGTTTAGGCGAGTGGGTAGCTGTAGAGGGTGATATAATCGCTATTAGTACTCACAGAGACGGAGGAAGTAACTATACCGGCAGTGTGTGGATCTACGAAAGAAATCAGACAGGAAACTGGAATAGAGTTTTTATTTTTAATAGTCCTGATACTTTACAAGTACCAGACGGTATAAATGACAATAATCCTGTTTTCGGTAGAACAGTAAGCATTAGTGGTAATAGAGTTGTATCAGGATGGGACGGTAACTATGCAGATTCAAATTACGAACCGGCTATAGTTATATTTGAAAAAAGTGATTTAGGAGCTTGGAGTTCCAACATATACTTTATAGGTAAGACTGCTGGTGTTGCAACCAATGATTACGATATGACTCAAAATAGTATCTACAAAATGGCTCAATGTGTCAGCATTTACGAAGATTATATTGCAGTAGGCTGGTCAGACGCAGATGCAGGAACTATAAGTAACGGCGCTGTTTACATTTACAAAATAGTAGAAGACGATGTATTTTTATACACTAAAATCAACGGTGAAGGAAGATCTAACAGTCACTTTGGTTGGCATGTAAGTATAAATGAAAATAGTTTAGTAGCAATTTGTGCCCCAGACGACCCTTCTAGTTCATATATTGCAGAAGACAGAATTATAAATTTTGATACCACTTATTCTGTAGAGGAGAAAAAATTTGTTGTAGTAGGAGGAGCTCCTGGAGATGATTCTAATAGAGGAGCTGCTTGGATATTCGAAAACACTCGGCCTGAAACATGGACTGGTAATGAAACTGTATCAAAAATTGTAGGGCAATATGACAGCGGTGGTGACCAATTTGGAACAAGTGTATCGGCACTGGATCACTATGTAACAGCAGGAGTTCCTAACAGCGATATAGGAAACTTAAATGGCGGAATGGGATATATCTACCAAAAAAATGCAACAGGTGTTTGGGTAGAACATACTGTATGTCTGCCAGGTGATGCACCTAGTAATGCATTGTTTGGAAAAAGTTGCGAAATGTCATATACAGATTATCCCGGAGAAGTGTCTTTACCTACAGCAGTATTTGGAGCATTAAATGCAGGTGGGCAAGGCGCTGTATACACATTTAGAAATACAGGCAGTCCTGATAGTTTTACTGAACACAGAAAAATAGTAGATGAAGACTTTGCTGGGAACGACAGTTTTGGAGCAGCAGTAAGCATCTATAATAAGTATGTAGTGTCAGGTGCAACAGGCGCAGAAAATTTGTTATTAACTGTGAATAATGTAGGTAAAGCAAAACTTTATAGGTTAGGATAATGAGCCAGATATACAAAAATATAAAAAACAGTGCAAGTAAAGATTTTAAAAGTTATGCAACTCAAAACGATCTTCCTCTTAGTAATGTTGTAGAAGGAAGCATTGCATATGTAGAAAGTGTAAGAACGCTGTATATATTTGATAGCGGCGCTTGGTATGGTATAAGGTTGTCAAACGATCCTCCTATAATTTTATCTGCTCCACCTGCAAGAATATTATTACAACAAGGCGAAACATATACATTTGAACTGCAAGCAGAGGATCCTGACGGGCTTCCTGTTTTATGGTCATACGAAGTAGTAGAAGGCGACGCTAGCGGAAATCCAATTACATTATTAGGTAATCAATTTAGTTTAACAGCTAGCAATGTAGGCAAGGCCTTTGTTATTAGATTTTCTGTTAATGATGGCGCTCTTGCTGCCAGTTCGGAATCTAGATTTGTATTAGATGTGTATGAAGGATTGCAAGGTGATGCTAGTTTTGGCGCTGCTATACAATTAAACATGCCATATAGTTTAAATTTTACTCTTGAATCTATTTACAATTTTTATCAATTCGACGATATAGGAAATAATGTTTTAAGAAGAAACGCAGATGGCTGGCATTTTAATCCCGACTCGGTAAGTTTATACTTTTATGTTGGCAGTGGTAGTTATCCTGATGCTACAAGAAGCACTACTAATACTCCTCATATATTAATGAATGATAGACTCTTTGTAGCAACTAACAATCAGTTCCAAGAAAGGTCTAACACTAATATAAATTCAGGAATTGCGACACCATATTCGTGTAGCATTACAACTGCCGCCTTTAATACTGCCAAAGTAGTTAGTGATCAATCGAGTACAACGGTTTGGTTACTAGCAACTGATACAAGCGATGACAGATTGTTACATGTAGTACAGGTATTAATAGGAACAAATTCTATAACAGAATTAAACACTCGAACTTTTAACTTAAATAGGGCACCAGTAGGCGGCACTTGGTTAGGGTTATCTGGTAACAAACTTGTTATTGCATGGAACGATCCTAGTTATCAGTCCGTTGGATGGGGATTCATAGCTGTCGATAAAGATACTTTTGTAGATATTAATAGCTGGACAGAAGAAGACACCTACGTCTCCGCCGGGGCATTTACAATGTGTCAAAATTATCTTTTCTATACAAGGGCCAATCCTTATGGTGTAATCCGTATGTTCGACATGCAAGGAGATTCTATTGTAGAGATTACTAATTGGCTTCCGAGCGAAGTTACTGATAGTAGTTTGTGTAACGTTGATCTAATGAGTGAGCGATTAATTATTACAGGAGACAGTAATTTTTATTTGTTTGACTTTGACAGTAATAACGGCACATTTTCTTTTGTAAGATCATTTGCTATACCTTATGGAAATAGTTTTGAAGGATACAATACTCAAATACGCGGCCAAAGTTTGATTGTTGGAGCAAGAGATAGCAGTCATTCGTATGTATATCCACTGCTTACAGGTGGAGCAACTCTTCCTAGTGCAAACAATATAAACACTGAAGAAAAAGTATATGTAGGCGATACATTTACATTTACAATAAACGGTACAGAACCGAATGATAGAGCTTTAGATTATACTTATACTACAAATAGTAGACAAACAGTAGGAGAAACTCTAGACGTAGATATAAACACAGGAGTTGTAACACTTTCTCCTACTAGTGTAGGCGACTTTGTCTTAGATGTTGTTTATTCACTAGAAGACACACAAGGTGACATAACACAATATCCCCAAACGATTAAAGTATCCTCGCGGCAAGGTCCTGGTGCAAGCATTAACAACTATATATCAACCGAATCTGGATATAGTTTTGTTAATTCAGGCTACGAACAACCTTCCTATTATCCAAAAGGACTTTATGTAAGAGGCGGAATTGCAGTTTCACAAATTGAAAATAGAACACTACTTATTAACCTAGGGTTGGGCAATAATACAAATAATTATTGGACTGCTGTAGCAGATATATCTAGTTGTTTAATATACTACAGAAGCAGCACTGAAATATATAAAATTACGGTTGGCGGGGTACAGAGATTTTCTAGTATCAGTAATTTAAACAGCAACACTGTTACAAGTCAATGTTGGACAGCCAGTGATATAGGTATAAATATGACTGACAATGTAGAACTTGGTGCTTGGTATGAACCTGCAGACGGAAGCGATGTACTATGGTGGGCGAATCATGAAAGTCGCGTGATTGCATTTGATATTAGCGATCCAAATAATTGGGCATATCTTGGCATAAGTTCAAACTCTACATCTAATCAAGGACATAGATGGAGTGCAGACAATGACGAATGGATCTGTGTTTCACACGATTTTGGAAATAATGTACAACGACTTGCATTTATAGAAAAAGAGTCTGGCTCAAGTCTAACCACTAGATACGCTGGCTTGCCTGCATTCACACACTCCGATAATGACTCTCCAAAGTATGCTATGAGTAGGGATTATATTTTTTATACTCTTGATAAAGGAACACTTACTGGTACCTCTGATTCTTCAAACGGATGGATTGTTGTGTACCTTATGGATGAAAACAAAACTAGTTTCAGTGAAGTAGAACGAGTAAGAGTTCCGCAAAACGGAAGTAACACATACATTACTGATATTAGATTCGAAGACGAAGTTTTGTATGTAATGGTTTACGATACTTCGCCTCAAACCTATGTACACACCTACCAATGGGATTATGTCAACGAAACATTAACTACTGTAAGCACTAATAGAAGATGTGAAACCTACGGTGATGGAGTAATGTGGATAGATTCAGGCGGAGTTTACACATCTAATGATCGAGGAAACGGACAGATCTTCCTTACAAAATTTAGAGGTGCATAAATACACTGTAGGAGATCAAGATGGCAATTCAAACAATTAATGTTGGTAACATAGCCAATGACGGCACTGGTGATGAACTAAGAGATGCCTTTATAAAAATTAACCAAAACTTTGATGATTTAGATTTACGTGCGCCTGAAGCAATTACAGCAACAAATGTAGGCACAGGCGAAGGGGTATTTAAAAGTTATACCACTGGAGCGTTTGAATTTAGAAGCATTGCAGGAGTTGGAATAACTATAGGCAACGACGGAGAAACGTTAACTCTTAATGCTGACCCGCAAACCATTACAGTTATCACAGACAGTGGAAGTAGAATTTTAACTGACGGATCTATCTTCGAAATCAAAGGCGGCACAAACGTCGATACACAAATCCTTGATAACAACTTGTTTATTACAAGTCAAACAGAATTAGAGTCTGATTTAACACCTGCATTAGGCGGGGATTTAGATGGACGTCAAAATAATATCACAAATGTAAATCTTATTGGCGCAACTAACATAACCAGCAATGTACATGGTGTAGATATTAGAGAGCTTAACAAATACTTCGAAGGTTTTGATCTAGGGTCATTTGAACCTATTACAAACTACATAGATTGGGTAATACTACAAGTAGATGTAGACATGGGCGAATTTTTAGATCCATCACCGTATGATATTAATCTAGGATTTATCTAATGGCATTTTGGACTGAGCCAAGCGGATTTAGTTTAGGCGAATATGAAGAAAGAAATACTCTTAGTATTGCCCTTCCTATTGCTCAAGATTCCAATATCGATGTAAGTATTATCAGTGGCGAAATACCTAGAGGTCTACGATTAGAAGGTAAACATATTGTAGGGACTCCGTTTCAGGTAGAGAAAACTACAAAATTTAGAGCAGTATTTCGTGCTACTAATTCTGTTATAACAGAAGACAGAACTTTTAATATAGTAATTAACGGTCCAGACGAACCTGTTTGGGTTACCAACGAAGGTAGATTACCAGTTGCAAACAACGGTCTTTATTTTATCTTAGACAACGAACCTGTAGATTTCCAGTTACAGGCAATTGACGAAGATTTACCTGCTGGAGATGAATTAGAGTTTTTTATTAGAGCAGGAACTTTACCTCCTGGTTTACAACTTACCAAAGACGGAAGAATTATTGGCGTTATAGAACCCTTGCTTGCTCTTGATAAAAACAGTGGCGCAGGATACTACGATGATGCTACCTATGATAACAATAATACAGGATATGATTTTAGTGTTCTAAGTTCTAATGGATACGAAAGTTATTTTTACGATAGTGTAATCTACGACCTAAGTATTCCTACTCGCGTACCAAAAAAATTAAACAGAGTCTACGAATTTGAAGTAAGTGTAACAGACGGCGAGACAGAAGCAAAAAGAAAATTTAAAATATATGTTGTAGGAGACGATTTCCTAAGAGCAGATAATACCATTGTAAAAATTGCAAACGGATTGTATACTGCTGACAATACATATCTAAGAACACCTATTTGGGTTACACCTTCTAATCTAGGTTATAAACGTGCAGATAACTATGTAACTATATTTTTAGACACTATTGACACAAATAATATCGCTGGCATTTTAACCTATGAATTATTGCCTACTAATCCGGATACAACACCTAGTGTTCTTCCTCCAGGAACTGAATTAGACAGCATAACTGGAGAGGTAGCAGGGCGTGTGCCTTATCAACCTGCTGTTACTAAAGAATACACTTTTACTGTTAGAGCTAGAAGATTATATGTCACAGAAGAAGAAGCATATAAAGATAAAACTTTTACAATAAAGATTATAGGTGAAGTTGATTCTACTATTACTTGGCAGACTGAAACTGACATAGGCACTATCAGTCCAAATTTTATTAGTACTTTTAGTGTTGTAGCAGAAACTACTATTCCCGAAGCACCTTTATTGTATAGAATAGCAGGAGGACGACTACCTCCGGGATTAGCTTTATCTTATGACGGAGAAATTATTGGAAAAGTTCGTCAGTTTGGTACAGCGGACGCACAAGGTATAACTGTATTCGACAACAATAATTTAATACTTGACGGTAACACAACTACAATTGACCGAGAGTTTACATTTACAGTAGAAGCAAGGGACAGATTTGGTTACAGTGCGAGCACTAAAGAATTTACTATTAGAGTAACTGATCCTGAAGATATATTATATTCTAACATTTACATGCAACCTTTCTTAAAAGTAGAGCAAAAAAATCTATACAGAAATTTTACAAGTAACAGCGATGTATTTCCTCCTAATCTAGTGTATCGTCCAAATGATCTTCAGTTTGGGCTACAGAAACAGATCAAGATTTTATTATATGCAGGTATACAAACGAAAACTGTAGAAAACTACGTAGCGATTGCAGCAAAAAATCACAAAAAGAAAAGATATAATATAGGTGAACTCAAAACTGCTGTTGCAAAAAATCCAGGCAGTAACGATATTGTTTATGAAGTTGTTTATCTAGAATTAAACGATCCAGCAGATAGTGCTCTAGCAACACGTAAAAAGTTTAATATAACACAAGGTAAAACTATAACCAGCGATATAAAATACACACCTAACAACACTGATCCGTTTTATCGCAGACCACAAACAAACACAATTAAAACAGATACAGATGCTGTAAAAGTAAGCGACAGCGGCGATATCGTAAGATATGTTAGTACAATATCTAACATGCGTGATGCTATTGCAGACATAGGGTTATCAGAAAGAGATTTTTTACCTCTCTGGATGAAAACAGCACAGCAAGATAGCATACAAGAATTAGGGTATGTATTTGCTATTCCATTAGTTTATTGTAAGCCGGGAACAGCTGAACAAATAAAACTTAACATCGAGAATAGTGATTTTGATTTTAAACAATTAGATATTGTATTGGACAGGTATCTAATAGATAGCACAGAAGGAAACAGTAACGAGCAGTATATTTTGTTCGCAAATTATCAATTCAACGTTTAAATGCGATAAATAAGCTGCATTGGAGATTAACATGGCAAGTAACATTAGTACAACAAATATAGATGAAAATTTTCCTGTAGCAGGACAAGACAATGATAGTCAAGGCTTTCGTGACAACTTTGCTACTATTAAAAACAACTTTGATTTTGCAAGTGCAGAGATCAGTGATTTACAAGACAATACTGCAAAATTAAATGTTACAAATAATTTTAACTATAATAACATTACAAATGCTAATATTGTAACTCCTACGTTTGAGCTTCGTGCAGAAACAGAAATCACAGCAAGTCAAAATATCAACTGGGACGGCGGATTTTACCAAATTTTTAGAATAGGGGACATGGCTCCTTCATTAAGCATTACACTTACTCTAGCAGAATGGCCAGATACTGGTAGTTACGGTTCTATGCGTGTAGCTCTAGAAAGTGACGGTGTGGATAGAGATGTGTACTTTCAAGTTAATAACGGTAGTTTAAAAATCGACGATGCGTGGAGAACAGCATTTACAGACGCAACATCTCCTATTACTACAGGTGTTAACACAGACGAGCCACATGTATTTGAGTTTTGGACTTATAATGGCGGATCTACTGTGTTTGGAAAGTATCTAGGACAGTTTATTTAATGCATCCTTTGATCAATGATTTAAAAAATCTAACAGATGCAGAGTTAGAAAATAAAATCATAGATTTACAAAGAAAATATTTTATGTCGCACAATCCAGAAGTGCAACATCAAATCACTTTAGTCATAGATAGTTACAAAATAGAACTAGAAGAAAGAAGGATCGCCGCTAAAAAAGCACAACAAGAAAACGGCGATCTAGGACTTGACAATCTTATAAATGTATCGTAAAATACATACATGCTTATGAAAACAGACTCTCTAGGTATTCCACGATTTTCTAATCGCGATCTTATCGATATGATCTATTCAGGTCATGCGGATAAAGTGCATGTAGTATTATGCGATGCAAATGATGATGTAGACAAGTTTAATGCTGCAATGGAAGAACAAGGAATGGATCCATTGCAAAAGTATATTCCCTTAGATGTAGATCAAAAGACCTTTGACGGTGTATGTCAAGGCGAATGGTTTATGCCTGAAGAATACAAATCACTAAATGTACACAGCTATATTCTAACAAGATGCGAAACACAAGAAGAAGTAGAGAGATGCGCTGAAGAAATGTCAGAGTTTGCAGGTCGCAATATGATGCCGCTCTTACAATACATGATTTATCTTGTAGATTTCATGCGAGAAAACGATATTGTGTGGGGTGTAGGTCGCGGAAGCTCTGTGGCAAGTTATGTGCTGTATTTGATAGGTGTACACAGAGTCAACAGCATTAAATATAATTTAGACTGGCGTGAGTTTCTACGCTAAATATACGTATATAACTAGGAGATTGTTATGCCAATGAAACAACAAGGTCGCAAGATTTATAGATCTATGCAGGGCAAGCAAGTTGATATGGATTTGCTTCGTAAAAGAAATGAACTTACACCGGCAGTAGGTAATGCTCGTGTTAATGCTCGCGGAGACGAATTAGGTCCGGGTGGCAAAATTATTCGCAAAAAAGAAGATATTGTCAAAGAATATTATCAAAGCGAAAATGCAGCTATTGATCAAATTCCAAATCGTAAAAAAGCAGAACCAGTTCAAGAACGTATTACTAAAAAATCTACAAAGAAAGTAGAAGAAAAAGTAGAAGAGCCTGTTACTAAAGAAGAATGGGTAGAAGACGAAGACGGTAATTTTGTACAAAAAGGTGAATAATGGCGTTAAACATTAATACTATTAAAGCAAAGAGTATTAGAGCAGTAATCGATAGAGTTATTGTTAGAGATATGTATTTTGGAGAACAAACCACAGCAGGCGGTATTGTTATAGGTAACGATAATGGTACTACTCGAGGAGTTTATCCTCGGTGGGCTAAAGTTTACGCCAAAGGACCTCTAAACAAAGATGAATACGATGTTGGTGATTGGATTTTAATCGAACACGGTCGTTGGACTAGAGGATTAAAAATTGAGCTAGACGGTGAAGAAGTCGAGCTTCGTATGGTCGAAGCTGAAAGTGTGCTTTGTATGAGTAACGAAAAACCTGATGATGTAATATTAGGTGAAGAATATGAGTCTAGTCCAGACAGCCATCGAGCTGAAGATTTTGTGAGGTATTAATGACAAATCCATTTAAAGATATTGACACGTTTCATACAGCGTGTGATCAAGAGCCTAGTGTAGAAAATTATGTTATGTACCTCGGACTAATCACAGAGGAATATGAAGAACTTGCTGATGCATTAGAAGCAGATGACAAGGTAGAACAACTAGATGCACTTATTGACATTCTTGTTGTTACAATGGGTGCTATTCGTGCAGGCGGCTTTGACGGTGAAGGTGCTTGGAAAGAAGTAATGGACACAAACTTTGCTAAGATCGATCCAACTACAGGCAAAGTACGCAAACGAGAAGACGGGAAAGTTCTTAAGCCAGAAGGCTGGACAGCTCCAAAATTAGAACAATTCATTAAATAATCACTTGACTCCTTACAGAAACAATGTTATATTATTGTTATGTAAGGAGTTTTCATGAGACTACCAGAAAGACAATTATCAAGTATAGGCACAGCAGGTGCAAGTGGTATAGCACTTATGGTGCTACACATCACTGGTCACCTCACAGGCTGGGCATGGCCAATCTTATACATTTTTTTAATACTAGCAGGCATTGGACAGGAAAATCGTAAACAATGAAAGAATTATGGGTAGAAAAATATCGTCCTAAAACCGTAGACGGCTATGTGTTTAGAGACGAAGCACAACGAGCACAGGTACAAACATGGATAAAGGACAAGACAATCCCGCACTTGCTGTTCAGCGGGAACGCAGGCATCGGAAAAACCACCCTGGCAAAGCTATTATTCAACGAGTTAGACGTCAACGACTTAGACATTTTAGAAATTAACGCATCGCGAACAAACTCTGTAGATGATGTTCGTGACAAGATTGTAAACTTTGTACAAATGATTCCGTTTGGTGACTTTAAGGTTGTGCTACTAGACGAGGCTGATTACTTGTCGCCAAACGCACAGGCAGCACTGCGTGGTGTAATGGAAGAGTATCACACCACAGCAAGATTTATTTTAACTTGTAACTATCCTAACAGAATTATTCCTGCACTGCACAGTCGTTGTCAAGGCTTTCACATTGCAAAGATTGACCAAACAGAGTTTACTGCTAGAGTTGCAGAGATTCTTATCACAGAAGGTGTTACTCCTAACTTGGATATTCTTGACACTTATGTAAAAGCAACATATCCTGATTTGCGTAAGTGTATTAACATGGTACAGATGAATTGTCAAGACGGCAGTCTGCTTGCTCCACACGAAGGTGATACAGGAGAAAGTGACTGGAAACTTGACATGGTTGAGCTATTCAAAGAAGGCAAGATTGCAGAAGCTCGTAAATTGCTGTGTGGTACTATCCGTCCAGAAGAAATGGAAGAAGTGTATCGTTGGTTGTATGATAACATTGAGTTGTTCGGAAGTGAAGAACAACAAGATCAAGCAGTGCTAATTATTAAGCAAGGTTTAGTAGATCACACTTTAGTTGTAGATCCTGAAATTAACTTAGCGGCAACACTTATTAGATTAGCGAGGCTTTAATGACATACCTAGTAACAGATAATTGTGTAAAATGTAAACACACCGATTGTGTAGAAGTCTGTCCTGTAGACTGTTTCTACGAAGGAGAAAACTTTCTAGCAATTAATCCAATGGAATGCATCGATTGCGGTGTTTGTGAGCCCGAATGTCCTGTAGATGCTATTGTATTGGATTCTGCACTAGATGATGCAGAACGAGAAAAATGGATGGACATTAATACTCAATACAGTCTTATATGGCCAAATATTACCCAGCAAAAAGACGCTCCCGAAGATGCTGCAGATTGGGACGGTGTTCCTAATAAATACGAAGAACACTTTAGTCCTAATCCCGGCGAAGGAGATTAATGGCAACACTCGACGACATTTACCAGTTTTGGAACATTCAGAGTCATAACATACACGGTGAAGAGTTTACCGGGTATGAGCCTGTTATGGATCAACTTGATTCATATACTAAGGCAGACTTTAAAAATGATCCTGACAGAGTAGTAGATGAAGTCTTTGATCTGTACCGTAGCATAAACCTTGTCCCAATCATCTACTACACTGAAACGGGGCTGTTACGGGCGATCAGAGACTTTAAGACTATTAACTACAATGGCGTTAGAGACAATCGTATACAACTTGGAAACAACAAAGGACAACCTATCAGTCGCTTTCTGTTTCCTAATATGATGACAGCAGAGCCTAAAGGTCGCGGTCATAACTCAATCCGTGATAGATTTTATGATGATCGTAAACTCAAGCGAGCTATTAGACTATGCTTTGAAGCTCGCGATGGCATACATCTTGCTCGTCCTACAGCAGTAAGACGAAGTTTAGAACTAGTCACAGGCGAAAACATACAAAACTTTAAACCGCAGAATGCCCGTGCTATTGTAGAGCATCTCTGTCCTGTTATGTGGGGCAGGGTTTACGACTATTCAATGGGGTATGGTGGAAGATTACTGGGCATAGGTGCTAGTAATATGAAGTATGATTATGTGGGTGTAGATCCAAACACAGAAACGATTAAATACTTGAACTATTTAAATGATTTAATAGAAGAAAGTATAGGAGTTAAAGGTGAGATCAACTGCTCGACGTCGGAAGAGTACACACCGCAGGACATCGACTGCGCATTCTCTTCCCCACCATATTTCAACCTCGAAAAATATTCAGACGAGGACACACAGTGCATGGTGCGCTACGGAACAATGGATGACTGGTTTGACGGTTATGTTGCTCCCACTATGCGAAACATATATAATGGCCTCAACGCTGATGGTATATTCGCAACAAACATCGCAGACTATAAGTCATACGGTAACAAGTCATTTGCTGTCGTGGATAGATGGATTGCCACCGCTACCAAGCTCGGATTCACACATACCGGGACAATCAAAATGATGCTAAACACTAGACCGGGTGTAGGCAACGATAAGAAAAGCGGTCGTGAAAAATGGGAAGGCGTTTACGTCTTTAAGAAATAAGAGGGAATAACAATGGATGTAACATTATCAGTAATAGCAAGCCTTTACACACTTTATGTACAATCTACTATATTAGAAAGTCACGAGGAGTATAAAGATTTTAAACCTGTCAGCCAATATGAAGAACCTGCACCAACGCAGGTAAATCGTAGAACTGAAATTCTAGAAGCAAGTTTAAAAAGACGAGAAGAAATCCTAGAATCAAACCGTGTAATTTCGCAAACTTACTTAAATAATAGATGAAAAATAAATTTGTTAATGCGTACATGGAGGTAGCCAAAACTTTTGCTGGCCTTAGCTCTGCTCAAAGATTACATGTAGGTGCTATCATTGTAAAAGATGATCGTATAATTTCTATTGGCTATAATGGCATGCCTAGTGGATGGGAAAATTGTTGCGAAAATAAAGTATACATGCAACCTGAAGATACAAAAATGCGTGTGCCAGGCGAACTTGAAAAAATATTTCCTTACGAAGATGAAAAGGGAAGGTACAGATTAAAAAGCAAACCAGAAGTACTTCACGCAGAGACAAATGCAATTGCAAAGTTGGCTCGCTCACCTGAAAGTGGTGAAGGGGCTACTATTTTTGTTACACACGCACCCTGCATAGATTGTGCTAAATTAATCTATCAAAGTGGGATAACCTCTGTGTACTACAATGAAGAATATCGTAGCACACAGGGTTTAGAGTTTTTAGCGAACTCCGGTATTAGTATTACCAAAGTTGACTAAGTGTCTCCGTATATTTGGAGGACTTCTTTTACTGCTTCGTGCCTTTCGATGTCTTTTTGTTCAAAGCGGACTATGTCCAAATGTTCGACATTGCTGTTTTCCATGTGTCGGATAAAATCCAACAACCCGTTGTCGTGAAGCCTATCAGCCTGTGCTAAATCTCCAGTTACTGCCATTCTAGCATTTTCACCTAAACGAGTTAATAACATTTTCATTTGATTAGGAGTAGCATTTTGCATTTCGTCAGCGACAATATATGCATCTTTGAAAGTTCTTCCACGCATATATGCTAACGGTGCAATTTCTAACACACCTTCTTCGATCATGCCTTCTATATCTTTTGCTGTAAAATATTCTCTAAAGACGTCAAAAATAGGTCTTGTCCAAGGTGCCATTTTTTCTTCTAGCGTACCTGGTAAAAATCCTAGATCTTCGTCTACAGAAACTGCTGGTCTAGTTACAATAATTTTATCTACTTGACCTTCTTTAAACATTTTAATTGCAACTTGTACAGCCAGCATAGTTTTACCTGTGCCTGCCGGGCCAATTCCAAATACAATGTCTTTTTTAGGGTCTAGTAGTTTTAGAACGTATTGTTCTTGATTTAAGTTTCTTGGTAGGATATTTACTTGATTTTTCTTTTGGATATTAATATCAACAACGTTAGAAAAGTTGTTGTTGAACTGCCGTTTGGCGCTTTTCTTAGCTCCCATTCAGTCCTCCTTTGAATGTAGCAAACACTTTATGTGCTTACAAAGGTATTTAGCAAACTGTTGAAAGAGATAAAAATACTCTTATAACCAAAAAATACGATAAATAACTATGAACAGGGAATTATTATGCAAGACATCGTTGACATTGTAAAAAATATTGACTTAATTTACAATAGTAGTACAGCATTCCAAGTTTTAAAAGACTTTGAAAGAGTCTTAGACGAACTTGATGTTTACGTTTACAAAAACTGGGAAGACGGGGAACTTATAGAAGGTCCTAAAATTGAACGTCATTGGATTACTTGTACATTTATGTGGAACAAAGACAAAATGCCAGATCCAATGGGCGGTAAGCGTCTACTAGATTATGATTGTAAAGTTTATTACAAAGAAGACTACTATGTAAAGCCTAAGAAAATTGAAAAACAAGAAGATTTTCGTCCTGGTACTAAAAGAGGCAAACTAGAAAGAATCCCTGTATGGATTGTTAAGATCGAAATGCCTAAGAGTTTAGTTATGGATATGTTTAGTTCATATGCTAGAAGTATTGAAACTGACGAAACAGCTTTAGATGTACAAGGTGCGCCGCAAGAAGCAGATATGATGGCTAATGAACCTACAGTAGATGCATCAGAGGTATCAGTATAATGAGTTTACGGGCAAAAGATCTTAGAAGTTTAGTTAATAATATCTTTGAAATAGACAGTTATAAATCTAAGATGGGCAGTGACGAAGAAGTTGTTGTTTTAAGTTTTAGTGTAAGCGGAGAAGAGCCTGCACGAGACTTAATGAACTTTTTTGAAAAAGGTTACAATTTTATTTTAGACAGCGACGTAACTAGCTCAGAACAAAGTGACGGTTCCTACAAAGTATTTGTAGAAATGGAAAGAAACAAAGATGTACCTAGTCAAATATTAGAAGTAGTAGACGGGTTAACTAAGTTAGCAGACATTGATAATCCTAAATTCCGCTATTATAAGAATTTTATTAGTCACGATGTAAACGAAGAAACATTAAATGAATATATCCCGTTAGATAGAGAAACCTACGAAATGACAAAAAATCAAACATTTGTTGAAAATTATAAAAACTTTTTTAGCAAGAGCTATGTAGAAGATGTAAGTGTCTTAGGAGATACTTTGCGTATTTCTAAAAAGTATGCAGATCCTTTAGAATTTGAAATTGTAGATTTTGGAGAGAAAGAGTCTACATTATCTGCGATTAAAGAATCAATTAATGTAAACGATTTTGCAGAAATTATATTCCTAAGTAAGTATATTGGGGATTATAATATCACTAAATTTGGTGATAAATTAACATTTGAAAATGCAGACAAAACACTAGTAGTTAGGAGGAAATGATGCAATTATCAAAAAACTTTTCTATGGCAGAATTCACAAAGAGTCAAACAGCAGAACGCAAGGGTATTGATAATACTCCACAAGGCGAACATTTTGATGCAGCTGTTGCACTTTTTGAAAATGTTGTACAACCAGTGCGTGACCACTTTGGTCCTACTGTTCTTAACAGCGGTTATCGTTCACCAGAACTAAACGAAGCAGTTGGTGGATCAGCAACTTCACAGCATTGCAAAGGCGAAGCAGCTGACATCGAAGTACCAGGTGTTCCAAATGCTGAACTAGCAGAATGGATCCGTGACAACTTAGAGTTTGATCAATTGATCCTTGAGTTCTATACTCCAGGTATTCCAGACTCAGGATGGGTACATGTTTCATACAAAGCTGACGGTGAAAATCGCAGATCAATTCTTACCGCTAGTCGTGTAGACGGTAAGACACAGTATAGCGAAGGCATTAATGCTTAAAGTCTATGCTATCATAATAGTAGTAGGGTTGCTTGGCACTTTTGCATACGGTGCCAAGTACTACTATGACAGCACACAAGCAACTATTGCAACACTTCGCGAAAACAATGCTCAACTAGAAGTTGCTGTACAAACCAGCGAAGAGAGTATCAAGTTGTTGCAAGAAGATATGCAAAAATTCCAAGAATTAAATGCTCAACTACAACAAGATTTACAAGCCGCAGAAGCCTACGGTGACGAACTCCAAAGTAAGTTGAATAGATTAGATCTAGTACAAGACGCATTAAAAGATGCGGCAAAATTAGAAGGAAAGATGAATGGCGCTACAGCAAAACTATGGCGCGGCATCATTGAAGATACTGGTGGCGATGCTAGCCGCCCTTTACCTAGCTGGGTGCAGTCTCGTTCCGAGGCCGGAGCCGGAGATCAAAGTAGTAACCAAGGTAGAGAAGACAACAGTACCGACAGTGAGCCGACCCAAGCCAGTCCAGCTCAATGATGTAAGAGTGTATGTTGTCAACGAGCGTATTCTCGATGACTTCCTAGCAGATTTTAAGGAGCGTCACGGCGAAGTAGCATTTGTTGCTCTGTCAATGAAAGACTATGAAAACCTTGCTCTTAACATTGCAGAAATGCGTCGCTACTTAAATCAACAAACACAGATCATTGTATACTACGAAGATGCAGTTAAACCTGTTGATCCAAATGCAGATGATACTGTTGTTTCGGAAACACCACTAGAAAAATAAATATACTTAATAACAGGAGGGGTTATTATGTGGGATATGATACTACAAATGGCGGGCGACCGTTTATGGATTTATACAGCAATTGTTGGATCTTGTATTAGTGCGGCATTTTTGTTTTGGTTTAAAGATACAAGAATGGCAATATGGGGCGTTAAGAAACTTGATTCTACATTAGAATACCTAGCAATACGCTGGGGCTGGACTTGGCTCCAAAACGATCCTAACGCTTGGCGTTTTAAATATCCAAAAATAACTTCTAAAATTGATGAGCTTGAAGCTCGCATAGCTGAACTAGAAAAGGGGAATAAGTGATGGCTGATGAAAAGAAAACAACAATCGATCCAGCGTTGGCTGCTGAAATTGATACGAACGGTGACGGACACATTTCACAAGAAGAAATGGAAATGCATCTTGAATTCAAGCGTAAGGCACTAGAAGATCAAGACGCACAGCGTGATGCTATTCGTAAGATGGCTTGGTTTGCACTAATTGGATTACTTATCTATCCAATCGGAATTGCAATTACATCGTTACTTGGACTAGATACAGCGGCTAATTTGATTGCTGATATCGCTCCAACATACTTTGCTTCAATTGCTGTATTAGTATCTGCATTCTTTGGTGCTGATGCTATTGCACAGAAAAAGAAAGACTAATCATTAACACTCTATAATAATAGTCCATGCGATAAGTAATTACATGGACTATTATTCTTTACTCGGCGTTAACCGCAACGCAACTCCGGAAGAAATTAAAAAGGCATATCGTAAATTAGCGATGAAGAACCATCCCGATCGCGGCGGCGATCAAAAGAAGTTTGCACAAATCAGCGAAGCCTATGAAATTTTAAGCAATTCCGATAAACGAGCAGCCTACGATAACCCACAACCGCATTTTAATTTTAACAGTAACGATTTTAGAGGTGGGCATCCTTTTGAAGACATGGTTAGCCAAATGTTTGGCCAAGGGTTTAGACGTCAACAAAGTCAAGATATTACACTAGGGGTAAACATAGATTTAGAAGATATTTTAACTGGCAAAAACATGGTAATAACATATCAATTACCTAGTGGATTTGAAAATAGTGTAGAAATTAATATTCCTGTTGGAGCTCAGGACGGAGATACTATTCGATTCCAAGGTTTAGGAGGAGATGCTATTCACGGACAACGAGGAAATTTATTTGTTAAACTAAGACTTAATGCCCATCCAAAATTTAGAAAAGATGGATCACATCTATATCTACAAGAAAAAATAAATGTGTTTACTTTAATGTTAGGGGGACAACACGAAATAGTTACACTAGATAAGAAAAAATTAAATGTTAACATTCCCAAAGGTATGCAGTCAAATAGCGTAATGAACTTAGCAGGGCAAGGATTGCCGGACAGAAGAACAGGAAGGAAAGGCAATCTTTATTTGGAAATTATACCAGACATACCTAGTATAACAGATCCAAAAATTCTTAATCAAATCCAACAACTTAAAGACAATTTGTCATAACCATTTTACTTGACTTAAAGTAAAATAACAATTATAATGTAAATATATTATACACAGGAGCATATGTTTAATGGTAGAGCCATCAGAAGAACTAAAACTAGTATTTGACAAAGCAGTAAAAGATGCTAGAAAATTAGAACACGAATATGTAACATTAGAACATTTATTGTTTGCCATGATGTGCGAAGATAAGTTTTATTCTATGCTCGAAGGATATGGAGCAGATGTTTCTTACATTAAAAGTAACTTAGAACACCACTTAAAAAATAATTGTGAAGAACTCCATGTAGACGGAACAAAACATAAACCTAAAAAAACACAAACTGTAGAACGTGTTTTAAATAGAGCATTCACACAAGTATTGTTTGCTGGTCGAACAAATATAGAATTGACTGATATATTACTCAGCTCATTAAATGAATCTAAGAGTATTAGTACATACTTCCTTGAAAAAGCAGGAGTAGAAAAAAATTCATTTGCAGATTATATTAATTCTGAAGTATACGAAGACGAAAGCGAAGAAATTAGTGCGGACGCAGCTAAGGCACTAAACAACTATACAGATAATCTTAACAAGCAGGTGTCGAAAGGTAAAGTTGACCCAGTTATTGGACGTTCTGAAGAACTAGAACAAATTGCACTTGTACTAGGACGTAGAAGTAAGAATAATGTTTTACTTGTTGGTGACCCCGGTGTAGGTAAAACTGCTATTGCCGAAGGTCTTGCTTGGAATATTGTTAATGATCAAGTTCCTAATTTCTTAAAAGAATATGAAGTTTATAATCTTGATATCAGCGGCATGCTAGCAGGATCAAAATATCGCGGTGACTTCGAAGAACGTTTAAAATTAGTTTTAGAAGCACTGACTAAAAAAGATAAGTGCATTCTGTTTATCGATGAAGCTCATATGATGAGTGGTGCTGGAGCAGGAAGTAAAAATGATAGTAATGATCTTGCAAACATGCTCAAGCCTGCCCTAGCAAAAGGCAATTTAAAAGTAATTGCTAATACTACATGGGAAGAATATCGTAAATTCTTTGAAAAAGATCGTGCTCTTATGCGTCGATTCCAGCGTGTTACAGTTGACGAGCCTAGTCCAGAAGTAGCAAAAGACATCTTGCGCGGTATAAAAAAATATTATGAAGACTATCATAACACTATTATTACCGAGGAAGCTATTGAAGCAAGTGTAAAACTTTCAGTAAAATATCAATCAGATAAAAAATTACCAGACAAGGCTATTGATTTAATTGACGTTGCATGTAGCAGATTTAAAATACAAAATCAGGAAGAAAATAAAATTGTAGGTGAAAAAGAAATTCAGTTTGAATTATCTAAAATGGTAAACATTCCTGAAGACCGTGTTGCTGAAAAAGAAAATGACAATCTTGTTAATTTAGAGGATAATCTAAAAGGCAGTGTATACGGACAAGACGAAGCAATTGAAAGTATTGTTGATAAAATTTTAGTTGCACAAGCAGGATTGAAACCTGACGACAAACCTATTGGTAGTTTTGTATTCATGGGTCCTACTGGCACTGGTAAAACTGAAACTGCAAAACAACTTGCAAGTCAGTTAGGTGTAGAACTTATTAGATTTGACATGAGTGAATATCAAGAAAAACACTCGGTAGCAAAACTAATTGGGTCTCCTCCAGGATATGTTGGTTACGAAGATAACGCAGGACTTTTAATTACAAAGTTACAAGAAAATCCAAATTGTGTACTACTTTTAGATGAAATTGAAAAAGCACATCCAGATGTTTCGCAGATTCTATTGCAAGTAATGGATAATGGATTTATTAGTGGTAGTAACGGTAAAACAGCTGATGCTAGGAATACTATTTTAATCCTAACTACAAACTTAGGTGCCAAAGATGCAGAAAAGAACACCATTGGATTTGCTGACGATTTCGAAAAAGAATATGAAGATAAAGATCTTAAAAAATTCTTTGCTCCAGAATTCCGCAATCGGTTAGATGGTGTGATAACATTTGGTAGACTTAGCAAAGAAGTTATGTATAAAATTGTTGGTAAGTTCCTTGTTGAACTTAAAGACATGGTACAGCCAAAAGGCATTACTATTGAAATCAGCGATGATGCATTAGACGCACTTATTGAAAAGGGCTTCGATCGTAAGATGGGTGCTAGACCGTTACAACGGGTAATTGATAGCGAAATTAAGCGTCCTTTAAGTCGTCAAATGTTATTCGGTGATTTAAAGAATGGCGGTAATTGTAAGATCAATTATGTAAACAAAGAATTTATTATTGAAACTAGCGGCAAGGAAATAGAAATTGAGGCATGAAATTGCTAAAAAATTGTTTTACAACAAATACAAATATAAAATTGTATTGTACAACAATCTTGCCTCGATTTTTAGAAACTGCGACTTAGACTATGCTAGGTGTCAACTTGATATGTTACAGAATCAAGTTGATACTGGAGCAAAATCTCTTCAGTTGCCTAGAAGAGTGTATTGGTCAAGAGTTATTGGCCGAGAAGAGTTTTACGAAAGTCAAATTCTACTTAGAGAATTCGGTAAGAAAAAAGACTATAGTCTACGTGTAGAAATGAGTTTTCTAAACATCTATAGTAATGACAAATCTTGGCTTAAAACTTTAGAGAAGATTGCAACCAGTCCTATAGAGTTTTGGAGTCCTGCACATTATGTAGAGTCTCTAAATGAAAATCAAGTTGTAGTCGATGTTCCGGATATGAAATATCGTGTCACATTAAAATCTTGCGATCCTTCATTTGCAGCATGGTGTGAAAATAATACAGACAAAATTAAAATAGGTGATAGACTATTATTTTCTATCGAAAACGGTTCTGATGTTAGCGGAAGATACTTTTATGTCAGAGACGAAAAAGTTTTAACTCTTATAGATCTTATGATTGGATCTGGTATACGCAGGATTGACGAAGTCATTTGCCCTGCAAATATTGATAAATAATACTATGCCAGCAAACAGTCAAATATTATTAAGTGCAAATACGCACCCTGGGGATAGTACTACAGTTCTTGTCGGAGATAAAGTCAAGGGCGACGGTTTCTATGGTCGCGCAGACGGATTTCATACCGTTATGTGGAATGTAGACAACTTTACAGGTACAATCACAATACAAGGTAGTTTAGAAGTAGACCCGCAAGATGAAGATTGGGTTGAAATTCCTTTCGAAGTAGTTAGTGGTGATTTTACAGTAACAACTTCAGGTCGAGTAACTATACAAGGCAACCTAGCACAACGTCAATACACTGCGGATACCGCAGTAGAAAGTTACAATTTTAAAGGTAACTTTGTCTGGGTAAGAGTAAGAATTTTTGATTGGACTGCTGGCACAGTGAATTCAGTATTACTGAACCATTAAGGACTGTGTAAATGGCAATTAACGATAGAACAAATGAAAGAACCATCTTAACAACAGGCGGAGGTGAGCCTTTACCAGATGCGTTTGAAAAAATCAACCAAAACTTCGACGAACTTTTTCAGGTTGCATTAAATGTAACTGACATTGCACAAAATTTAATTCCAAGCCAAACAGATACCTATAATCTAGGTGGTCCTTTAAGACGATTCAAAGAATTATATCTAAGTGGAAATAGCATTCACTTAGGTGGTGTAATAATTAGTGTAGATGAACAATCAAATGAACTTACATTTGGCGGTGTTAAAGTTCCTACGCAAACAGATTTAGATGCAGCTATTGGTGCTACTCAATCAGGACCGTTAACCGGAACACTAACAGGCGACGTGTATGCTAATGATTCTACTTTATTAGTAGACAGTGTTAACGGGAAAATCACAGGGCCTGTAGAAGCTAATGTAACAGGTAATGTTACAGGTAATTTGACTGGTAATGTTACTGGTAACGTAACTGGCGAGTTAGTTGGTTCTGTGTTTAGTGATGACAGTGTTGTTTTAGTTGACGGAGTAAATGGCAAATTAGTCGGCCCTATACAAGTCAATGAATTTAATTACAAGACTCTATTAGATATTACTGATATTGGTAATGTTGTTACTGTAAGTAGTCTTAACGCAGATTTAACTTTATTAAGCGCAGATGATTTAAATGTTACAGCAACAGATAACCTTACACTCACTGGAGCAGATGTTTTAATAGTTGGTAAAGAAAGTGCAACAAGTAGCGGTAGTGACATTAGAATCACAGGCGGCACAAGTACTGATACTGAGAATTTTGGATTTGGCGGAAGTGTTGTAATTCAAGCAGGCGAAAACCCTAATGCTATACAACAAGACGGTGGAATTAATATAGGTACTGATCACACTAATGGTGTTACTATCGGTGCGTATGATTTTGGCAACGGCTTCGGTACTATTGTTAACATATCAGGTGTTAGAAACTATATTGGCGAATCTAGCAATAGAAGTACAACTTATCTTCGAGGTACTATAGATTTTTCCGATGCTACTGTAAGCGAACTAAATGTTGACCTTACTGGAAATTTTGAAGGTAGTGTATTTGCAGACGACAGTACACTTTTAGTAGATGGCGTGAATGGTAAGATTGTAGGACCTGTAGAAAACAACTTTGCCTATATCAATACCATAGTGCCCGTGCCCGGGAGTCTAGGTAACATCAGCATCGCCGCCGATCCTGGAGAGCTCGCTGGCGGCGGCATCAACATTGTTGCGGGAAGAGGCCTTGGTGACGCTAACGGCGGGCAAATTACCATCGATGCTGGAACTATCACTGACAACGGCACGAGAGGCAACGTCAATCTCGGAACCAGCAGTTCGCAGACAGGTGCTGTGTATATTGGATATCCTATTGCCAGCCATATCGTAGTAAGCAACGATCTCAACAGGATTACATTAAATGGTGATGTAGATTTTACAAACGCAACTGTAACTGGACTAACACTAGACGGTGATGTAACTGGTAGTGTGTTTGGTGATGATAGCACACTATTAGTAGATGGTGTGAATAGTAAAATAAATCTACAAAACACTGTGCTCAACAATACTATTTCTACTACTGATGAGGTTTTGTATCTTAATACAGCATCTACACCAGGCGAGAGAGGATTTAAAGTATCTACCACAGATAGCATCTTTGATATCTACGGTGCAACACTAGAAGATGGCAACGGTGGCGGTTTATGGCTCAGTGGCGGTATTGCAGAACCTGGCATGCAAGGTGGTGACGTAATTATAAGCGGACGTATTGTAAGTATATTAGCAGGCGACGGCGAAGGCGGTGGTGGAATTGCGTTAAGCCCAATAATAGGACGAATAGATGGAGACATACAGGGTAGTGTATTTGCTGATGACAGCACAACATTAGTAGATGGTGTGAATGGCACAATTTCAGCAGATAACTTAACTGGCACAATTCCTACTAATGTTGAAGGTAGAAATATTATCACGCATTGGGGACATCTAGACGGTACTACTATAGATAGTGGATCGGGTAATTTTACGGTTTCGTTATTGGGTAGCGATTTACAAATTTTCTTTAACGATCCAATGAGCGATGCATTTTACGCAGTAAATGCTTTAATTGACGGCGGCATAGACGAAAGTTTTTGTCAAGTGGTATCAAAAACTATAACGTATTTCCAGTTGAGATTTTACGAAATGCAATTTGTTGGTCCTAATGGCGGTGTACCGTTTCAATCTCGTAGTGCATCAAGTTATGAAGTATCATTTAGTGTGATAGGAACTTAAGGTAAATACATAAAGGTTGATTATTATGAATTATTATGTTAACATTGTAATGGAAAAAGACGAAAGAATAAACGAAGGCGTTGACGTTTCTATTTTTCCAGAACAAGAAGTTTTTACAACAGAGCAAGATTGCAGTGTGCTACAAATTCCACTTCCTAGAGAATTAAGTGAAGAAGAAGCAGACGAATATGCAAACCGTTTAGCAAATTATATGTTTGAGTCAGGCTACGAAGATTTTGATATTGAAATTCGCGGCGACGATCTAGAAGAAGCAGACGAAATTACCTACGAAGACGATGGCGAGTTTTTTGAAGACTACGGTGTTATGTGGTTTAATGAAGACGAAGATCTTGACGAAGCAGAATATCAAGGACGTAAAGTTAAACTAGGCAAGCCTATGCGTGGCGATGTTAAGAAGTTTAAAGTATATGTTAAGAATCCAAAGGGCAATGTTGTAAAAGTTAACTTTGGTGATAAGAATTCTAAAATTAAGAAGTCTAACCCGGCAAGACGTAGAAGTTTCCGTGCTAGACATAACTGCGACAATCCAGGCCCGAGACATAAAGCTCGTTACTGGTCGTGTAGGAAGTGGTAAATGAAGTTATTTGAATTACATAATCTAGACACAGAGGCAAAACTACCATACGATCTAGCAGACGATCTATACACATTCATGAAAAATGATCCTATGTTCTATCGCAAAGAATATTATCCTGCACTATGCCAGTGTAGTGATCGTGTAAAAGCTGATCAAGATCCGCAATTTGAAGAAACTATGCGTCCTTTAATTAAAACAGCGTATACAAAATACGCAGACAAATTTGGTGTTCCGTCACATATTACTTTTGAACAAGAAGACGAAGATAAAGTATGCGAAATGATAGCCGAAGAAGAAATGGACACTATTAGAGAATGCGGTTACTAGAATGAAACTACGTCAATTGTTCGAAGCAGAAAAGAAAGTAGCAGTTGCAGCATTTGGTAGGCTGAATCCTCCTACTACTGGTCATAAAGCAATGGTTGACGAAATTAAAAAAGTACCTGGGGATCATTTTTTATTTTTAAGTCATTCGCAGGGAGCAAAAAATCCAGATGCAAAGCCTGGAACTAAAACAGGCGAAGACAAAGATCCTTTGAGCTTTGAAGAAAAACTACCTCTAGTAAAACAAGCATTTCCGGGCATAACAGTTGGCAGTGCTGATGTTACTACTCCATTGCATATGGCTACAAAACTATATAAGATGGGATACACAGATTTAATTGTAGTTGCAGGATCAGATCGTATGCCTGGCTACAAAGTGTTATTTCCAAAATACAATGGTCAATCAGGTCCGCACGGTGAATATAACTTCAACAGCATAGAATATGTAGAACTTACACGAGATGAAGATGCTGAAGGCGTTTCTGGTATGAGTGCTAGTAAACTAAGACAAGCAGTTCGCAACGATGATTTTGATAGTTTTAAGGCAGGACTACTAGCAGGTAATGCTGAAGAACTATTTAAAGTTTTTAAAGAAAGACTTGCTAAAGATAGTATAGGACTTGCAAAACAAGAAGAACCAGAAATGGCGGAAGATGTTAGTCCAGAAGATGAAAAAGAATTTCATAATAAGTTAGACGACCTAGTACACAAGTATTTTGGCGATTCTCCAGACGAGGAGAAGATGAAAAAGAAAATGAAAAAGGTTAAAGAAAGTGATGTTGTTTTAGATCGCACAAGTCTTAGAACTTATATTAAAGATATGATCATAGATTATCTCGAAAAAGAAGATGACATAGAAAAATTATCTAAAGTTTTAAAAATGATTGTAGGCAAAACTGTAAAACATCGCGGAAGTCGTTATCAAGTGACTAGCGAAGATATTACAGAAACAATCCGTAAAATAAAAGAAGACAATATTCAAGAACTAAATTATGCTACAAAAAAGCAACCAACTGTATACATTAAAAAACAAAAAAAATCTTCTCGTAACCATGATGAGCTTTCAACAGCAGAAAAAATTGCAGCTAGGAGAAAGGCGGCAGCTAAAGGAGATCCAAACGCATGGACATCGAAGTTCTCAAAAAACTAGCCGGCATAAATGAATTCAAAGGGTATACAGAATACACTTTAGAAAACATGTCACAAACTGCTGACGCTATTAAAAAGAAAGAACGAGCAAACAATATCAAACCAGGCGACAAAGAATGGTTTGAACTTTGGTTTTCTAAACCTTATATGACTGGTCATACTTTTAGAGGTCGCAAAAAGAAATGAAAATTACTGACTTGCAGGAAGACGGAAGAATTGTAAAAGGCGTTAACACAACTGTTGACGTGGACACAAATTCTATCTCTAAAGAGACTGCAAAATTTGGAAATAAGGTAGACAAGGACGGGCGTCCACCTGTTATAAACTCTAAAGCCGCAAAAAACTCAACTCCACACAAATTACATAATCTAGGACTTGCTGAATCTAAATTTACTGCCATGGAACTAGCAATTATGGAGGGCGGACACAGTCTCCAAGATTACAAACTTGTAGAAATTGATATGACAATACAACAGAAGAGCACAAGAGTTCTTCTATCATTTCTAAAAAAACTTACAGATGCTCCAATGGATAAACTACTTGCGGCAGCAGTTCGAAAAGAACTTGCTAAAAGGGGCGTCAAAACAGAGAGTAAAGTTACAGAAATCAAAGCAGTCACAAACATCGATCCAAATCAGGTTGAAAAAGAAGACTTTGACGATCATATTGGACATACTAAAAAAGTTGGTAAAGTAAAAGGCTATGAAATTCATACTGCTGAATCGAATCCACACATAGCTCTAAAGTATCATCATTTCCTTGTAAAAGATCCAGAGAGTGAAGGGTTCTTAGGTGAACTTAAACTAGGTGCGTTTCAAAACTATTGGGTAAGCGAAGTATGGTTTACTCCTGAAATACAAGGCAAAGGTTTAGCATTACCTCTGTATGTGCTTGCTATTAAAAAAGGTTATGATCTTGTAAGCGATCGTGAGCAAAGCAAAGGAAGTCAGGCTATTTGGAAGAATTTAACTAAAGTTCCTGGCATTTTTGTGTATGCTTGGGATAGGAAATATGATGAGTTTTTCCAGTGGGATCCAGACGAAGACTTGGATTCAGAAGTATACTATCGTCAAGAAAAAATGGACAAGATAGAAGCAGACTACAAAACCAAGTGGGCAGAACTAAATGATAAGTTTGATGCTGACGAAATAGATCAAGAAGAATACAACAGACAGTTTGCATTGTTAAAAGACCAATATAAAAAAGCCGAAGAGGAACTATCGCAGGTAAAAAGATTTAGTGATGTAAGATTGGTTGCTATTGACGAGAAGAAACCTGTTAAAGAAAATTTAGAAAGCACTGCGGGTATCACAGATGCCTGGTTCAAAGACGGATTTAAAACTTTTAAGAAGCCTGCCAAAGAAAAATACGAAATAGCAGATGCAGACGGTACTGTGAAAACTTTGGAAGGACCTGTATCCTACAAAAAAGGATACTACATAATGACAGGTCCTAAAGGCGAACAATATCCTATGCCTCCGGAAAAGTTTAGAGAACTCAAAGACGATCACGGCAACGGTGTTGCATCATCTAAAAAGATTATCAAAACAGCTAAGTTAGCGGATCACGACGGTAGTGTAAATACTTCATGGGGTGCAACACTAGAATATCGCAACGGCCAAGACTATATAGTGAGACACGGTGCAAACGACTACGGTGTTGTTAAAGCAGATATTTTTCAAAAAACCTATGACACAAGCAAAGCAAACGAAAGCCTCGAAGAAATTACTCGCAGAAATTTTCTATTAAAAGGTTTAACAGCTGCAGGCGTTGCAGCTGCTACAGGTGCTAAAGTTAATGTTGCAAAAGCTGCTGATGCTACTAGTAAATTCGATCCAAATACTTTACAACCCGGCGAAAAATATTATAAAATTGTTATAAAACTTCCAGAAAAACAGATTGTAAAATACCATAGATTAACCGACTTTAAAGATATTCATGAAGTAAACAAAGTTTATCTTGATTTAGTGTCAAAGCACGGTCTTGGAAGTCATGATTTAGATGTTTATAGAATGACTCGTTCAGGTAAGACCAATGAAAACTTTGCTGATGGTGAGGAAAAAGGCAAAAGCAGACCAGGACGTGTAGCTCGCGCAGGTGCTAGTTGTAAAGGTTCAGTGACAGATTTAAGAAAGCGAGCTAAAAAATACAGCGGTGAGAAGGCCAAGATGTATCACTGGTGTGCTAATATGAAGTCAGGCCGTAAAAAAGGGTAAATAGTATTATGAAGATTAGAGAATTATTAGAAGGCGGTCCTGGAGAGAGAAGAATTAGAGATCTTATAACAAAAGGACTTCCTGATCAAAGCAAAATTAGAAAGGGTGGATCTGCTCCAACGACCACTACGGATCGCGAACCTTCTGAAATTTATATCAAGGGTTACAAAGCAGGATATACAGGCAGAGAGGAACAAGGCGATTCTACATCGATAGCACCTCTTAAGTCGTATAGACAAGGCTTTGCTGACGGCAGGGCTGATAAAGAAGCAGGTGATTCTCCAAAATACGATATAAAAGAAATGACGTCAGGTTCAGTTGCATCTAGTATGGGTAACGGCAATGGCTTTGTAAACGGTGGTCCAGGTACTAAAAGAAGAATCAAGAAAAGACGATAAATACAACATATAATATTTCGGAGTCAATAATGTCAGACAAAAAGGTACAAGAAGGTTTAGCAGACCTAGCAGGAAGAGCAGAGATGGATCATGAAGTCCAAATGGCTCGTGCTGATCTATACAAGATTGCCAAGTACGCTATTAAACTACACGATATGCTTAAGAATGTCAGTGAAGAAGAAGGTTTAGAAGGATGGCAACAGGCTAAGATTACAAAAGCCGCTGACTATATTGGTTCGGTTTATCACAACTTAGACTACGACATGAAGTTCGGTGACGGCCAAGACATGACTAACGATGTTGCTGAAACTAAAAAAGTTAAAGCTCCTTACCTTCCAGAATACAAAGAAATGTTAGCGGCTAGATTAGAGTCAAAAAAAAAGAAGTAACTGAAAAAGCTCCTCCGGGCAGAGAAAAACAAGTTAAAGCTCTAAAAAAGAAATTTGACGATCCTGGAGCACCTTATGCTATTGCTTGGGCACAACATAAAGAACACGGCAAGCCAAAGAAAAAATAATTATGTTTGACTTTGATACTACCTGGGTCGAACTACGCCCTAGTAATGTATGCAAGGGAGTAGGTGTTTTTGCAATTAAAAACATCCCGCAAGATACAATAATTTTTGAATACGCTCCGGAAGACATATTTTATTCTTGGGATGAAATTACAGATCCCGCTGTTGCTAAATTAGTTGCAAAATTATGTCATATCACACCACAAGGGTTTTACATAGCAGGACATCCTAGTACACTGGGAATGGCATATTATGTAAACCACAGCGAAACTCCAAATGTGTACTACGATACTACCATAGACAACTATATAAGTTTAGTGGATATAAAAGTTGACCAAGAATTAGTTTGTATATACGATAAAGAGGAACAAGATTGGCTTATCTAAATCATAACTTGCCGTGCATCACAGCATATATTCGCAATGAATACTTGTACAATCATCAACAAGGTCATGGTGAATTTACTCCGTGTGATATTCATAGTGTAGCAAGCATGGAAAAGCGTGTTCCTTTATTTGAAGCATTTTTAGAAAACGGTGTTAACTGGACAAGAAGACCAATCACTGCTTTTTGTTGGAAGAAAGATGCTCCTATTCATCCTTTGAACATACACATGTATTGGGATTGCTTTAGCCCATATATAGATGTACAGGTTAGAAATAGAATGGCTAATCTACGAGCAAGATTATTAGACTATAAAGGCAACTTCCACACAGGTGTTTATATGTTTACACTAGACTGGGGATGGGAAAATAAAGCAGGCAACACTAATACAAACTTTTCCGAAACACCAGAACACAAATGTGCCCATGTGTTTAAGATGGACGATGGAAACTTTTTTGCATATCCTAATAACAGGATTATTTGGCACGACGATGCTTGGGTTCATGATCCTATTCAAGGTAATCCAGGATATCAAATTGACATGACAGAGTATTCTGTTGAAAATTCACGCCTTACCGTCACGGACAATTCGTACTTCACAGAATTTGGCAAATCAGAGTCAAATAACGTTTGACATCTTTCTAAAAATCAACTATAATAATCGTATTAATAAAGGAGAATCTTGATGAGCGATCGCGTCTACGGACCAGAAGAAAAAGCAAAACTTGAGCGGCTAGTTCGCGAAGGTGTAACTGTATTACAAGAAGTAGAAGATCTACAAACAGGTCTTAAAGACACTGTAAAAGCAGTAGCAGAGGAACTTGATGTTAAACCTGCACTAATTAACAAAGCAATCAAGGTTGCTAAGAATCGTGACTGGGATAATCATAATTCAGACTTTGAGGATTTAGAAGCAATTGTTACATTGCTTGGATACGACAAGTAATGCAGAATATAAAAGACTTTTGGGTCAACAGTTATCGTTCAGATAAAGTAGCATTTGGCTTTGAACTAGTGAGCTTTGTTTTTACAGTAGCCGCTAGTATGTACCTAGCAATTAATGCTGCCGATCCCGATATGCGATACGTTTATCCAGGTTTTTTTGTAGGAGCAGTAACACAAGTATATGCAAGTTGGCGTAGAGGAGCGGCGTGGATTATGTTGCTCACGTTTTACTTTTCATGTGTAAATATTTTTGGATTTGGTAGGGCCGTTGGATGGTATTAGAAACTCTTAAATGGACTGCTACAAGTTTTCTTATTGTAGGTTTTGGACTGTTTAGTGCAGGCATCGACTTTGGGTGGTACTTACAAATCTTTGGCGGTATGCTTTGGTTTGTTGCAAGTGTTATCATGAAAGATAAAGCACTAATGGCCACTAACGGAGTAATGACTTCTGTAGGAATTATAGGAAAATTACTTGGATGAAGTTATTAGTGTGCGGTGATAGTTTTGCTGCGGACTGGAATGGAGAATATCCTGGTTGGGTAGATATATTATCTAAACATTTTACAGTTACAAACAGAGCACAAGCAGGCGTTGGTGAATATAAAATATTAAAACAGATAGAACAAGGCATAGACTACGATTTTATTATAGTTAGTCATACAAGTCCTTACAGATTGCATACAAACAATAGCATACATGCTACAAATTTACACAAAAACTGCGATCTATTATACAATGACGTTGCTGATAAATGTTCACTCTTTAATAAAAAAGTAAAATCAGCAAAATTATGGTTCGAAACACATTATGACGAACAATATCAAGAAGACATTTATCGCTTGATTAGACAAAAAATAGATAGTATACTAAAAGACAGTGAATATTTAAGTATTAGTCACTTACCATGTGTTAAAAAGTTTGCCCAAGAGAAGCAATATTTAGATTGCAGTGTTTTTTGGGAGAATAATCGAGGTATTGTTAATCATTATAGCAAAGAAGGCAATGAAAAATTAGCATCAATAATGCAGAATTACATTGAATAAAAAGATATATACAACACGCTATACTGAAAAGTGGCATGTAGAAGGTAGTCCAGCCAGAAATGGACATACAAGGAGAACAATTTGAGTTATGTAGACGCATTCTTTGATAGAGATGCAGATATTATTCGCGTCGTCGAACGCAGAGACGGACGCAGACATTACAATGAGTACCAATCCAAGTACACATTCTATTTTGAAGATCCTCGTGGCAAGTACAAAAGTGTCTACGGTGATCCACTAACACGCATTGTTTGTAAAAACACCAAGGATTTTCGCAAAGAAGTTGCTATTAACAAAGGCAAGAAGTTATTCGAAAGCGACATTAATCCAATCTTCCAATGCCTAAGTGAAAACTATCTTAATCAAGATGCACCTAAACTAAACATTGCGTTTTTCGATATCGAGACCGACTTTGATCCAGAGCGCGGCTTTGCTGATCCAGCAGATCCATTTATGGGCATTACATCAATATCTATCTATTTGCAGTGGTTAGAAACAATGGTGTGTTTAGCAGTTCCGCCTAAAACACTTACCATGGAGCAAGCACAAAAAGAAATTGAAGGTATTGAAGGTGTTGTTCTATTTGATCGTGAAGCAGACATGCTTAATACTTTCTTAGATTTAATTGAAGATGCTGATATCTTAAGTGGTTGGAACAGTGAAGGATATGATATTCCGTATACCGTAAACCGTGTAAGTCGTGTACTAAGCAAGGATGACACAAGACGCTTTTGCTTGTGGGGACAGTTGCCTAAGAAGCGTGAATATGAAAAGTACGGGAAGCAGGCAGTTACATTTGACCTAGTAGGGCGTGTACACTTGGACAGTTTGGAACTGTATCGTAAGTATACCTATGAAGAACGACATTCATATCGATTAGATGCTATTGGTGAAATTGAAGTAGGCGAAAACAAAGTACCCTATGAAGGGACACTTGATCAGTTATACAACAATGACTTCCGAAAGTTCATTGAATATAACATTCAGGATACTGCACTACTAGATAAACTAGACAAAAAACTAAGATTCATTGATCTTAGTAACTCGATTGCACATGAAAACACTGTTCTACTACAAACAACAATGGGTGCTGTTGCTGTAACAGAACAAGGCATTATCAACGAAGCACACAATCGCGGACTGCAAGTTCCTAATCGGCCTAAACACGACGATACAGAAAGCACACAGGCCGCAGGTGCGTATGTTGCATTTCCTAAAAAGGGGTTGCACAAGTGGATCGGGTCAATGGATTTGAATTCACTGTATCCGTCAGTGATTCGAGCATTGAATATGGCTCCAGAAACTATTGTAGGACAGATTCGACCAGAGATCACAGAAGATCGTATCAAAGAAGATATGACTCTTAAGAAGAAAAGTTTTGCAGGTTCATGGGAAGGTCGCTTTGGCACTGAAGAATATGAAGCAGTAATGCAACAACGCAAAGATATTCCTTTAACTGTTGATTGGGAAGATGGTAGATCAGACACACTCAGTGGTGCAGAGATTTATCAGCTCATATTCGACAGTCAAATGCCATGGATGTTGTCAGCAAACGGCACAATCTTTACAACAGAGTTCGAAGGTGTTATTCCAGGTATCTTAAAGCGTTGGTATGCTGAACGAAAAGACATGCAGAAGATGCTTAAGAAAGCCAAAGAAGCAGAAAACAAAGCAGAGATTGAATACTGGGATAAAAGACAGCTAGTGAAGAAGATTAACCTAAATAGTTTGTATGGTGCTATTCTTAATCCAGGTTGTAGATTCTTTGATAAGCGTATTGGGCAATCAACTACACTTACAGGTAGACAGATTGTCAAACATATGAGTGCAGAAGTGAACAATACTATTGCAGGCGAGTATGATCATGTTGGTAAAGCAGTAATCTACGGTGATACTGACTCTGTATATTTCAGTGCATGGCCAGTTATCAAGGATGATGTAGAAAGCGGCAAGTTAGATTGGACTGCTGAAAAAGCTATTGCACTTTATGATCAAGTCTGTGAACAAGTAGACGGCACATTCCAAGACTTTATGACTCGGGCTTTCCACTGTCCAAAGTCAAGAAGTGATGTTATCGCGGCTGGTAGAGAAATTGTTGCCAAGTCAGGCTTGTATATTACTAAGAAGCGTTATGCGGCACTGGTTATTGACAACGAAGGCTTTAGAACAGATGTAGACGGTAAGCCAGGCAAGGTAAAGGCCATGGGCTTAGACTTACGACGCTCAGATACTCCGGTATACATGCAAGAATTCCTTATGGAGATCCTACTAATGGTATTGCAGGATGCAGAAGAAAAGGCAGTGTTAGAACGCATTACTACATTCCGTAAAGAGTTCGAAGAAATGCCGGGCTGGGAGAAAGGTTCACCTAAACGAGCCAACAAGATTGGCTTTTATCAGAAAGAAGAACAAAGAAAAGGCAAAGCGAACATGCCTGGACATGTTCGAGCAAGTATTAACTGGAATACACTCAAGCGTATGAACGGTGACAAGTACTCGCAAGAGATTGTAGACGGTATGAAAGTTATTGTTTGTAAACTAAAACAGAATCCTCTAGGATATACAAGTGTTGCGTATCCTACAGATGAGCTAAGATTACCTGAATGGTTCAAGGAGTTACCATTCGATGATTCTGCTATGGCAGAAACTATTATTGACAACAAACTAGATAACTTGATTGGTGTTTTGGACTATGATCTAGAAGATACTAAACAACATAACACCTTCAGTAGTTTGTTTGACTTTGGAGAATAAAATGATCATGGAATTTAAAGTGTCAGTTGACACAGAAAAAGAAGAAGACAGAGAATTACTCGAAAAAATTATTGAAATTGTAGAGCAATACAAAGAAGAAATCGACCGTAACAAGTTGACAAAACCTAAATAATATCATATACTTACATAAACTATGGAGAAAAACATGAAAGATATCTTGCAAGACATTGTTGCACACACTCACGCACTAGGCTTCCTATCATTGGTCAAGGTCAGTAACGAAGACGGTACTGCTATCGACTCAATGGCAGAAGATCGTTCAGTGATTTTAAGTGCAACTACTCACTCACCTGTGTCAGAGTTTAAAGGCACATTTGGTATGCCTAACTTAGACAAACTAGCACTACACTTGAAGAATCCTGAATACAAGGAAAATGCAAATGTAGCTGTTGTAGAAGCAGAGCGCAATGGCGAAGTTATTCCTACACATATTCACTTTGAAAATGCCGCAGGTGACTTCCAGAACGACTATCGCTTTATGAATAAAGCAATCATCGAAGAAAAACTTAAGACAGTTAAGTTTAAAGGTGCTAACTGGAATGTAACATTCTCGCCAAGTGTAGCAGCTATTGCTAGAATGAAACTTATGAGTGCTGCACATTCAGAAGAGCCTACATTTAATGTATCAACCAAAGACGGTGATCTAGTGTTTAGTTTCGGCGATGCTAGCACACACGCAGGACAGTTTGTGTTTGAAGCAGGCGTAGAAGGTACACTGCAACATACATGGTCGTGGCCTGTAGCGCAAGTACAGAGTATCTTAAACTTAGATGGCGATGTTACTATGAGCATTTCAGATCAAGGTGCTATGCAGATCAGTGTTGATTCGGGCATGGTCAAGTACGATTACATCCTACCAGCGCAAAGCAAGTAATGAACAAAGATTTAACCGCAGAACAGAACGACTACGCAAGATTTCTCCCAGCACTGAGTGGCTTTTATGCCACTTATGTTGGAAAACAGCGTTATGACGAATATGTAGATAAATCTAGGATTCCAAGTAATTTTTCTAACGGGGTAGAAAGTTTAAACTATCTTAACAAGGATCAAGGGCAGTTCACATACAAATGGACTCTGTATTCAGCAGGACATGCTGATCTTGATACAACTAAACATGTGCCCAAGGAAGACATGGTACGAAATCGCGATAGAGAAAATACTTGGATCTTAGGTGACTCGGGTGGTTTCCAGATTGGTAAGGGTGTTTGGGAAGGAGACTGGAAAGATCCTAGTTGTCCTAAAGCACAAAAGAAAAGAGATGGTGTACTAAAGTGGATGGATGCATACATGGACTATGGTATGATCCTTGATATTCCTGCTTGGGTGTGTCGTTCACCTAAAGGCCGTGAAGCAACTAACATCAACTCTTACATTGAAGCAGTACAAGGTACATACGTCAACAACGATTATTGGGTACGCAATCGTAACGGCAACTGTAAATTTTTAAATGTCTTGCAAGGTGAAAATCACGCAGAAGCCGACGATTGGTATGATCGCATGAAGAAGTATTGTGATCCAAAGCAGTATCCAGATGCACACTTTAATGGTTGGGCAATGGGTGGTCAGAACATGTGTGACATTCATTTAGTCCTAAGACGATTAGTGGCCTTAAGATACGACGGTTTACTAGAGCGTGGCATCCACGATGTAATGCACTTCCTTGGCACAAGTAAACTAGAGTGGGCTACCTTGCTTACAGATATACAACGAGCAGTAAGGAAACATCACAATGAAGATTTTACCGCTACTTTTGATTGCGCTAGTCCTTTCCTTGCCACAGCAAACGGACAAATTTATATTCAGACAGAGATTGAAGATAGAACCAAGTGGGTCTACCGAATGGTTCCGAGCATAGATAACAAGCAATATGCCAACGACAATCGTCAGTTTGGGCAGGTAGGTGTCAGCGACGGTATCTTCAAAGGATTTACAGACTCTCCTATCACAGCAGAACTTAAAGTAAGTGATGTATGTCATTATGCTCCAGGCATGCTAAATAAGATCGGCAAAGAAGGCAAGACCTCTTGGGATTCATTTAGCTATGCAATCCAAATGGGGCACAATGTATGGAGTCACATCAATGCAGTCCAAGAAGCAAATAGACAATACGACAATGGCATTGTACCAGCAATGCTTGTACAAGAACGCTTTGACAGGATCTTTTTTAGAGACGTTGTGGAAGAAATATTCGCAACTGACGACAGAGAAAAAGCAGAAGCGTTAATTGAAGAACATAATAGATATTGGATGTCTATTATTGGTACTAGAGGTGCAACAGGTAAGAAGACTGTTAATGCCTCTACACAATTCCATAATCTTTTCGAAGAAGTAGAGACAGAAGAACAAGAAGAAGCTCAAGAAGAAGATTTCACGGAAGATCAAATCCATAACCTAGAGGTATTAGAGGATGAGCAACTTTGAAACTGCGCACGATAAAGACGACGCACATCTAGAAGAACTGCGTAGAAGGCATAAAGAGCTTGACATGTTAATTGAAGAGCGTTATAATAACTATACAATTGATGACGAAGTCCGTAGATTGAAAACTATGAAACTTTGGCTTAAAGATGAAATTCACAGGCTAGAAACGAAGTTAGGAACGACGTGAAAAAAGTTTGTTTTTGGTTTGATAGTCAAAGTAGAAAATCAAATGTATGGCAGAATATAGATTCAGAATTTTTAAATTTTGATTTGTTAGTAAATATGCCTTTTAATTATGAAATAAAATTTAGAAATAAAGATGAAGTGGATACTAGAGATTTAAATTTTTATTTAATCGAACTAAGATATCAAAATTTAACCACTTTCAAAAAATTTTTAAAAAAAACTGTAACACAATTTTTAAAAAACAATCCTAGTATTGTAATAATGTTTTATATGCCTGCAGAAGCTGGGTTTTTAGGAGCAGGAGAAAAACCGTTATTTCTAATATTTGATCAAATGTTTAGTGATTTAGAAAATCAAAAATATCTTATTTACGGAGCGTTAAACGTAAAACAACTTACTCCTACTAAATTTGTAGATAAAGTTATAGGCTTTGATTATTTTGAATACTGGACTTATAGAAAATTAAATAGCATACCTGTTAAAAATACTAATCCTTCACGAAATTTTTTATGTTTAAATCGTAGATTAACAGATTCTCGTATAGCTTTATTAGCTTTACTATATAAAAAAAACTTATACAATACAAATTATGTTTCTAATCTAAATTTTTTACCTAAACAATTTAAACATTTATCAAAAGAAGATTTATATATTCGTGCTAAAGAAATTTTATTTGATGCAGATAAAAAATTTGTTAATAAGATTTTAGAGGATCCTCCTTTGATTTTAGATTACGATCCCAGTACACTAACTTCAGAGATATATCCGCTAGAAGGTACAGAACAATATTATGAAAAAACTTACTTTAGTCTAGTTACAGAAACTTGCATTGACAGATTATTCCTGACTGAGAAAGTATACAAATGTATTGCACGAGGACATCCTTTCATAGTATGGGGAGCTCCATTTTTGTTAGACTATTTGAAAAGTAAAGGTTATGAGACATATTCAAGTGTGTTTGACGAATCATACGACATAGAAATTGACGATCAAAAAAGATTGTATAAAATTATAGAATCAGTTGAAAAGTTTATAAGTTTACCAAGTAACGAAAAAGCATATAAACACAGAATTTTACAGCGTATTGCAGAATACAATAGAACTCTTTTTCTAGAAAGAGCAGAATATAATTATAAAAAACAATGGCAAAAAACTATAGAAAAAATATCTAATGATCAGAAAAATTAATTTACAATACAATTTTGGTATCTTCCTGGATGCAGACTATTCACAACATTATGGTAGTTGTATTTCCTATCAACAAAAAGAACAAGAAGATGTACATAAAAATGTAGGCGGCTTTCCTAAAAGTTATCACGAAGATAATACAAGAATACAACAACTTTGGTGGGATAAAGATCAAGTCGATTATGAAAATCTTAGTGGTCAACTCGGTATGGAAATTATCACCATTAGCACAATATTACAGCCTCCGGGAAATGTAGTTACTGTGCATAGAGATACTTTTTTCCAAATAAACAAAAAATTTCCAAATAATACTAGACAAAAGGCTAGAGCTAATGTATACTTAGAAGACTGGAAGGTTGGACATTTTATAAATTATCAAGATAAAAATTATGATTGGAAAACTAGCACACACTGGAAACAAGGTGAAGGATTTATTTGGGATAGTAGTCATTTGCATTTAAGTGCAAATGCAGGATTAGAACCTAAATACACACTACAAATATCAGGATTTTTAAATGAATAGAGATTACGAAACAGGCACAGCAGACAATGTTGTATTCTTTACAGGTGTCGAAGTTGAAAAGACTCCTGCATACGGAATGAAAACACTGTTTGTTACAAGCGTACAAGATGTAAGTACTATCAAATCACATCTAGACGAAGAAACAAAACATATTTTCTTTGGTGCTAATCACAGTTTTATTGTAGGTACATTTGACGAGTGGACTGCTTGGGAGAAGATGATTACACCGTTCCTAGAAGAAGGCTATATGTGTTCTTTGGATATTGACATCAAGTATGCAGAATCGTTTCTAGAAGGTCCTCTTGTAGAACACGAAAACTTTATTCCGCAATTGCGAGTTCCAATTCCGTATATCAAACAATGGAACTACAATACCATGCTTAAAATTGACGACAAAGATTTTAAAGCAACCAATCCCGGTGTATGGTGTCATAGTTTACACGACTTAATGGATCGTGATAAATTCACAGATTGGCAACAATACACACTTGACAAACCCTTGACATGAAAGTATTATATTAATGTATGAACGACATCACGATTATATGTTACGCAGAATAAAAGAAGAAGATACAAAAATGACAATGCAAAATACAGAACGTAGTATCTGGGTTACTTTCCAGAAAGAAGGCGTCCATCGCTATCCTGGTGCAGACACTGATCCTGCACTGGCAACAGGCGACTGGGATGATGTTAGTTTTTTAGGTGTGCCGCATAGACACATCTTCCATTTCCGTGTCCGTATTCAAGTGTTCCATAATGATCGCGACATTGAATTTATTCAATTCAAGCGTTGGATGCAACGACTATATGAAGAAGTTGATCATTCAACAACTATACTAGACTTAGATTACAAGAGCTGTGAAATGATTGCAGATGACTTGTACAAAGAAATTTCCGCAAAGTACCCCGGCCGCTTTGTAGAAATCAGCGTAGCTGAAGATAATGAAAATGGCTGTTTAATCTTTTATCCATCAACAGAGGAAAAATAAAAATGTCAAATCGTTTCCCTCCAGTCAACAAAGTTTTTGATGATTTGGACAAGTACAGGGACTTTTGCCGCTATGAAGGCAAAGTATTTGATGAAGCTGCCTTGTATAACAAGGACGACTATAACTGGCAAGCATACCAAAAGTATCAAGGATACTTGCGAGCAAAGGCTCGTAATGCAGGCCGTAACATTCGGAGCAACTAATGACAGTTTACATTGTAGATATTGAAGCAGTTGATACTCGCTACACAAAGCAGTGGAAAGAACACTTGCCGAAGCAGTTAAAACATGCTGGTCTCGATGTAGCTGTAATCAGCGGGGGTGATGTGCCACAGGCAACTACCCCTGGCGCTTTTTTAAACTTTGCCGGCACTAATAATTATAAAAGTCAGCAAATGTTACAGATTTCAGAAATGTTTGCAAAAGGCATTGTAAAAGATGGAGATTACTTCCTTTATACAGATGCTTGGAACCCTACCGTTATCCAGTTACGGTACATGGCTGAGCTCCTTGGAGTGGACATACGCATTGGCGGTCTCTGGCATGCTGGTAGTTATGATCCTCAAGACTTCCTCGGGAGACTGATAGGCGACAAGCCTTGGGTACGAAGAGCAGAACAAAGTATGTACTACACATACGATAACAACTTTTTTGCCAGCGACTTCCATATTGAACTATTCCTTCGTGAGCAGTTTGGTTTAGACAATCCTTGGATTGAAGAGGATGTAGAAGAGGCACTTGCAGGCAAAGAACCTCGTATTACTCGTGTAGGTTGGCCTATGGAGTATCTGAAAGAAAGTCTTGTTACTTACAGTGGTATGGACAAACGAGATCTTATACTCTTTCCGCACCGTATTGCTCCAGAGAAGCAACCAGAAATCTTCCGTGATTTAAAGGAAGCTCTTCCACAGTACGAATTTGTTATTTGCCAAGAACGCGAACTTACAAAGAACGAATATCACAACTTGTTAGGTGAAGCTAAACTAGTATTTTCAGCTAACCTACAAGAGACGCTGGGCATTAGTTGGTACGAAGGCGCACTTGTAAATGCTATTCCTATGATTCCAGATCGTTTAAGTTACAGCGAAATGGCTGTAGATAAATTTAAATATCCATCAGAATGGACTGCTGATTTTACTATGTACAAAGTTAATAAAGATAAAATTATTGCTAGTATCCAAGACTACATGGAAAACTATGACGAATATCTAGTAGCATTAGATGCACAACGAAAAAAATTAAACAAAGATTATTTTAGCGGAGCGGCACTATATGACGCAATCAAAAGACAATGAGTTAGATATAACCATTGACACAAACACAATCACTATTAAGTTAGATGAAACCTACGGTACTACTTCAACCTATCTAGAAAACACAGGTGTAGTATATACCACAGACGACACAAGCAGTGAAACATTTACTTTAGATTTAAGTGATACAATTACCTTAGACGGGATAATAGACACAGAAGGCCCATATAATTGGAATTTTGATTTAACACCATTTGTTAATACAATGCCTACCGTAGACGAAATAAACAAAATGTGTGAGATCTATCCTGGACTAGCAAAGGCATTTGAAAATTTTAAGACAGCATATAAATTAGTAGAACAAGATTACAAAGGCAAAAAGAAGGCAGGAGAAATCGATGATGACCTTCCGTTTTAAGGAGTTTAAATGATTAAAAAACATTATTATAGTTGGCAGGATGTAGAAAACTCCTGTGTAAACATTGCTCTGCAGATGTACAAAGATAACTGGCGTCCTGACTATATTGTAGGTATCACTCGTGGTGGTAATGTACCTGCTACTATTTTAAGCAACATGTTAGATGTTCGCGGAGAGGCCCTTAAAGTAAGTCTTAGAGACAATAAAGGCGGTGAAAGTGAAACTAACTGTTGGATGGCGGACGATGCATTTGGTGCTGTTCCTTATGAAGAAGTAGAAGAGTACGGTGCAAGATGGGACCCTGCTCGTAGAAAAAATATTCTTATTGTAGACGATATCAACGATACAGGTGCTACATTTAACTGGATCAAAAAAGATTGGCAGGAAAGTTGTTTTCCACAAGAAGAGTCTTGGAATACCGTATGGGGACACAATGTTCGCTTTGCTGTTATCACAGACAATTTAAGTTCAGAGTTTAATCAATGTGTAAACTATTGTACACATACCGTAAATAAAGCCGAGGAAGATGTTTGGCTAGTATATCCTTGGGAGAATGCAGGTTCGTAATGTTTGCATTGCAGGTTTATATGAACGACGATTGGTTATACGTTACCGATCCACACCCTAACGGTAAAGAAGGCAATCGCATTCTTGTTACTTTTGAATCTTACGATGAAGCAAAAGATGCAGGCAACAAAGGCGATTGGTCGAAATTTAGAATTTTACAAATATCAGATGCGGAAGAAACATAATGGAAGACACTTTAGAAAAAGCACAAAAAGACGGACGAGCACCGTGGACTAATGTAATGTTAGACACTAGAGATTATGTAGTCTATGAAGATATCTATCCTGTAACAGAGGGACATACTCTCGTTGTCCCTAAAGTAAATTCAACAGATTATCTTTTAAAGTGTTTTAAATTTGCTGTTGAAATGGGCAATCAAAATGTACGAGCCGATGATAATGAAATTACCGGATATAACGTAGGTTTGAATACAGGTATTAGCGCGGGGCAAACTTGCATGTATCCACACGTTCATCTTATCTTTAGAAGAGACGGCGACATGGAAGATCCTACAGGCGGAGTACGACACGTTATTCCCGAAAAAGGAAACTATAAAAAAGATACAATTGCAATCGACGGGCTGACTGACGTAGTATACGGCGATGGCTGTTAATATTTTTATAGGTGATAGTCACACTTCTGGATATGTTGGAATTGTAAGCGACAACAAAAACGAAAACTGTCTCGCCTGGCAAGATAATAACTATGCAAAAATATATGGCGAAATAACTGGGCAAAAAAGTGTAATATATGCACACCCAGGGGCAAATCATGATGCTTATGCAAACTGGTTAAAATTTTTGCTAGACAAATATAATGATGTTAATAATGTTTTTATTTGTCTTAGAGGATTTAATAGGTTCACTATAGCAGGATGGCACACTCCTATTACTGAACCATTGCCGGTAGATCATTTTACTATTCAAGAGATTAGTGAAGATCTTTGTGATTGTTATAGAGATTTAACTGTTGTTGACGGATTTTTTCAAGAGTACCAAAAAACAATACCACAAGATTATGATAAGTATGTTCAAATAAAATTTGATCAAGCTAAAGGGTTACTTGCTCCTGATCTTAGAAAAAATACATTTATGGAAGTAAAAACATTCATGGAACTTAATACCCATCTAGAAATACAAAACTTTTTAAAAAATGTTTTTATATGGGATAATTTATGTAGAATAAAAAATGTTACCCTTCATATATTTTGCATTAAGAATCAAGTAATTCTTCCCAATGCTATAGAATATTATAGTAGCTTTACAAATACCAAAGTAGCAAACACTACTGTTGAAGATTTTTTTGCAATGAAAAATATAGATCATAAAAAATATCTTTTAAACGACTACGAACATTATAATTATGAGTACCATAAACTTATTGCAGAAAAATATATAAGGCACATATTATGATTAATATTTTTATCGGCGATAGTCATACATGCGGTTATAGTTCTATTCCAGGTAAAGTGGGAACTGGTAGCTATGATATTTGGCAGGAAAATAACTATGCAAAAAAATATGCAGAAACTACAAAAGAAAAAAGTGTAGTTTATGCTATGCCAGGAGCACACAGTGATGCTTATACTAATTGGCTAAAGTTTTTATTAGACAAATATAATGAAGTTAATGATGTTTTTATTTGTTTAAGTGGATTTAATAGGTTTACAATTGCAAGCGACAATGGAAAATTTGATCAAGATCCTGTAAACATTGATCATTTTACAGTGCATGCCGTAGAAGAGCCTTATATAGACTGTTACTTAGACCAAGCAGTATCAGGCGATTATTTTCAACTATATCAAAAAACAATTGAAGACGATTATAACTACTTTCCAGGAGTAGAATTTAATCCAAAAAACGGATTGACTAATCCCAATTTAAGAAAAAATACCTATATGCAAATTAAAACATTTTTAGAATTAAACACTCATTTAGAAAAACAAAATTTTCTAAAAAATGTTTTTGTTTGGGATAACTTGTGTAGAATTAAAAAAACCAATCTATATATTTTTCAAATGACAGAAAGACAACAGTTTCCTAGTAATTTTGAATATTATGGATCTTTAACCAATACTACTATTAGTAAACTATCTGTAGAAAAATACTTTGCTCAAAAAAATATAAACCACAAAAAATATTTTATAGAGGATGGAGAGCATTACAACGAAGAATATCATAAATTAATTGCAGAAAAATTTATTCCGCACTTGACAAAAACCTAAATACATCGTATAATAAAACAATAAGACATCCTCGTCTTTAACTCGGAGATATAAATGACAGAGAAAACTATATCAGCTACTATTAGAGATCGTATCGCACAAGACATGTACGGTCGTTATTGGGCTGGAGATAATATTAGCCAGTGGATTGAGCCTGGCGAAAAAGAATTGCTCATTGACGAACTAACTGTAAAATTTGAAGCAGTGTTAGATTCGCTGGTAATTGACAGACAAACTGATCCTAATTCAATGGATACAGGACGTCGACTTGCAAAGATGTATGTGAATGAACTTATGCAGGGTCGTTATGATCCTCGTCCTAATGCAACTGCATTTCCTAACGTCACAGAAGACGCATACGACGGCATGCTAGTAGTTCGAAGCGAACTTAAGAGTGTGTGTTCACATCATCATCAGCCTGTTACAGGCGTTGCGTACATTGGTATTATTGCCGCAGACACTCTTATTGGCTTATCTAAGTACACTCGTATTGCACAATGGTGTGCTCGTCGCGGTACACTGCAAGAAGAACTTGCTATGGATATTGCAAAAGAAATTATGGAGGCAACTGGCAGTAATGACGTAGGTGTTTACATTCAAGCAACACATGGTTGTTGCGAGAATCGCGGTATTATGGCACACAGCAGTCTTACACAGACAACTGTGTTAAAGGGTGCGTTTAAGAAAGATCCAGGTACTAAAAAAGAATTTATGGACAATATCAAACTACAACAAGAGTTTGCACCACGATGATCATCGCGTCTGGGTGGATACTCCTATTGTGTATAGGTGTTATTTGGTATATGGTTAAAAGTGGAGACGGTAATGAGTGATTACATTGCAGTTAGAATGGCACAGGTCTTTTTGCTTGTAGCTCTAGGACTTGGTGTATTAGGATTTATACAGGACTTTGTATTATGATTAACTTTTTGAAGAAATTGTTTAAGAAAAAATCTGTAGTAGATACTAAAGAAGTTGCGGCGGCTAATGCTCTAGCAATGCATATTATTAATGCAGAACAAGGAAGCACAGCCGCATATAAGAAGAGAGCATCATAATGATGACTAAAGTAGATATTGTATTGTACGGTCTAGCACTAGGCATGGCGATGATTTTGCTAGACTATTATTTTGTACCTGGAGGAATGTACTAATGGCTTTTGAATGGCATAGAATGCACAAATGGGAAGAAAACTTCGAGCGCGAAGCGACAGATGGTGTTGAAGAACAAATCTGCGAACACTACGGTGTTGAAGATACATTAGAACTTACTCGTGAACAACTTCTCGAAGTTGTTGCGTTTCGAGACGAACATGTCAGCGAATTTAGTCCTATGTTCATAGGATTTAACAACATCATTAATCGTTGGGAAGACGAAGCAGATGAAGAATAAATTAAGGTACAGCGAAGCATTTTATTCAGTACAAGGCGAAGGCAAGTTCGTAGGAGTACCTAGTGTGTTCCTACGCACCTTTGGTTGTAACTTTCGCTGTCAAGGCTTTGGGTTAGATCGCGGCTGGGAAAGACAGAAGTACAATCCAGAAGTAGAAAATCTTATTGCTACAGACGTACACAAAAGCGATGTAACATTCGAAGAGCTTCCTATTGTACACACAGGCTGTGATACATATGCAAGCATCTATCCTGAATTTAAAAAGTTTATGATGGACAGGACTGTTGACGAAGTAGTAGATCACTTGTTAAGTCTTACTCCAGAAGGTTCTTGGACGATGAAGAATGGACAGGATGTCCACCTTGTTATCACAGGCGGCGAGCCGTTGCTTTGGCAGAAGTTTTGGCCTAGTCTGTTTGAACATCCTAGGATGGAGGATTTAAAAAATGTCACATTTGAGACAAACAGCACACAGCCTCTTCAGAGAGATTTTAACACTTACATTAACACACAAAGATCTTTTGAACTCACCTGGTCGTGTTCACCTAAACTTAGTGTCAGCGGGGAGTCCTGGGATGATGCGATTCGCCCTGAAATTATTGAGTCTTACTACGATGTTATTGGTAGTGACATGTATCTTAAGTTTGTGGTTGCTGACGCTGTGGATGTGGACGAAGTTACACAGGCTGTGGCACAATATAGAGCCCGCGGTGTTGAATGTCCCGTATACATCATGCCGTTGGGCGGACGCAGTGAAGAATATAGTCTCAACACGCAAAGAGTGGCAGAGCTCGCAATGGAGCGGGGATGGAGATATTCGCCCCGCCTCCATGTCGACATCTTCGGAAACGCCTGGGGAACATGATACAGTGGATAGATTAAGGAAAGCAGGATTATGAAAGACCCGAAAATAATAGAACTTGTAGAACAGTTTGAAAAAGATGTCGAGGCGCTCAATGCAACTTGGAATAAATTGCAATCAAACGATGTATACATTAAACTAGATATCAAAGGTACTAACACTTATACTGAACCTAAGTATTTGTTAATCGGTGAAATTACACAGTATGTCAAATATACTAAGGAGAGTGAACTATGAGTTGGTTTGATAAACTATTAGGTAAAAAGCAAGACACTGTAGACAGTGTATTGAAAGATATCAAAGAAGACAGTATGAGTCCAGAAGAGGCAAGACGAGCAAGTCTAGAAGCAGAAAAACAGGCCGCTACTGAAAAAGGTGAGCCGTGGGTTGCTGTATTAGATACTCAGATTAATCCTGATAATATTCGAAACGGATTCTTTGAGCTCGATTGGAATAATGAGTTTATTGAGCAACTACTCGATGCAGGATATTCAGGAGAGAGCAACGAAGAAATTGTTGATGCTTGGTTTAGGACTATTGTAATCCAGATGTTGGAAGAAGAAGGACTTGACACACAGCGAGAAATGGGTTATATTAATGTAGTACCAATTGACAAAGGAAAGAGTTCAGTATCGTGA
>Ga0209654_1000294_pt1 | contig 52044 bp, 54 predicted proteins | sample SaaInl1SG_22_DNA_FD_184646 | JGI IMG/M metagenome (GOLD analysis project Ga0209654, IMG submission 184646) | Marine microbial communities from expanding oxygen minimum zones in the Saanich Inlet - ESP_161SG_22_DNA (SPAdes) (version 2) | ecosystem: Environmental > Aquatic > Marine > Intertidal... | reverse complement strand
CAGGAACACCTAAATCTGATCCTGGTACGTTTTCATAAGCATCACCACTTGGATCTGCATAAACACGATCAGGAGCACCCAGATCCGACCCTGGAACATTTTCGTACACATCATCATTTACACCAGGATAAACTCTATCAGGAACTCCAAGATCTGCCCCAGGAACTCCACTATAAACATCATCGCTTACACCTGGATATACTCTATCAGGAACACCCAAATCAGAACCAGGGACATTTTCATAAGCATCCGCTGGAGGAACTGGTGGATACACTCTCTCCCTCGGTCCACCTTCCCCCATGGTTTGTGGATTTGGTAGATTACCCTTAAATATATTATCAATGCCAGTTTCAGAAGCCCCATTTAGAAAATTTTCCAAATTATTGAACCCAAAGGATCCATTTTGGCTTGTCATTCTTGATAACTGTGACGGATTGAAAGAATAAATGTTCCCAAGGAGAGATTGGTCTATACCACTAAGAACAGGGTCTATAAATTGATTTATCCCTTCATTAACCAAGTCAGAAACTGCATTAGAAACTATATTAGTTAAAGCTTGCTGTCCTGCACCTATTATTCCTTCCAAAGATAAAGTATCATCACCCAAAAATTGGTAGCTGGATCTGTTTTGATCCCACCCATCAGCCAAAACCAAGGGTTTTCTATCCTGCCTTATATTTGGATATTGACTTTTCATTCTAACCTTACCAACATGTATCTTGAATGATTGTTTTTCAGGATCCGCTGTACTAGATCCCATATCGGTCTCATTCGTTAGAGGTGTACTATCGCTAAAATCAAACTCACATTGACTACATTCATAAACCATGACGGGTTTTATACCACTTTGATCCTGTTGATTTGTGAATGCCTCAAAGTCATTCTGGAGACCTGATCCGCTGAATACATTTCTAGCAAAAGATGAAAAAGCCCCTCCTCCACCTCCAGGATCAGGTCTTTCAGAACCTAGATTAAATCCATCTACGCTATATTGTCCATTACCCTGGGAATTTATGGAGGATCCGGGATTTCTGTTAGTCGTTAATGTTGAAGATAAATTATCAATAGCTGCCAGTGCAGTACTGGAAGCGGTGAGTCTACTAGTCTTAAAGAAATTTCTGATCTCAGTTACAAATATCCACATTGTAAACTTTCTCATATTCCTTGGTACAAGGTACCTCATATTATCAGCATCGAATGTAGCCTGATTGTAAAGGTCAGCTAAAGCAGTAATCCTTAAATTAAGAGACTCTAAGCAATTTATGGTTAGTGTTTTATCTTGGGTCCTTTGTGGACTAAAAGAATCAGCCCCATCACTATCCTGAAATCCGCTCTTAGATATTTTATCAAGTCTATCTAGACCTTCGATCGACTGGAAAAACCAAGGAGAATTTGTATTTATCTCCTGAAGGAGTTTTTGGAACTGTCTAATCGCCTGTGCTCTCCTTTGTGTATCACCGCCAGGAAAATTAGCTTCCCTCTCCAATAAATAATTATATGCTGAATAATATGTTACATCACTTTCTCTTCTTTCATATTGTGGCTGTCCAAAAGGATTACCAAGATTTGTTGCAGCACCAGCACCGTTGGTCAATGTATAATTTTGTGCTCTTAAAAGAGGACTTGGTGCCCACCCATAGTCCGGGTTTATTGGAAGTATGCCAGGATCAAAAACTATTTTAAATCCTAAATATGTCGGGTCTTCGTTTTTTCCAGATTCAGATAACTTAAATCCTTTTAAAAATAAATTCCTATTTTTATCTGTTGCTCTAATTCCCATATGATGTGGGTTATTTTACTATATTTATCCGGTAAGTAGATTAATAGGGAAAGACTTAGGAAATGCGCCAGCGCTATTCAAGGTCCATTCTCTCTTATTCAAATAGAGAACCTGGTACATCCCACCAAGTGTTTCATATTTTACTTCCATAGAGGTTACTATATAAACACCGGAAAGGAATTTATCCAAAACTGGGTTTACATCGCTCTCGGGTTTTTGGTCATTAGAAACTCCGGTATTTTCTTTTCTCTTACCCTGATCGTTAGCGTATATCAAAACAGGAATTGCCTGACCCCTGTAGATACCACCATAATAACCACTAAGCTGTACTTTTAAAGTAAATTTCTCCAAATCACCCAGATTAAATTCATTTTGAATTAAAGCTTGTATAAAATTCTCATGGACACCACCACCTGAAGGTGAGTTATTTAAAGATCCATACCAAGATTTTCTTATCTCCACCTTGTAAAGATCTTCCTTCGGTCTACCCTTTTGCAATACCTGGTTCTCACCCACAGTCTCAGAAGTTCCTGCTTCTATAGTATAATTTACATATTTTTCTGTTGGTGAGTTATCAGGTACAATAGCCTCGTCATAAAACTGGACCTCTTGGATATACCCATACTTATTGGACATATTACCAGATCTAGATAATAGGGTAAAATTGTTTATGAAGAATGGGAGATCCCCAGATCCATTTTGGTTGGTTAGAGCCAAAGGCATTTCTTGCATATCCAACTCAGCACCAGAGATAAAAGTATCGTTTGCTTCATCTCCTCCACGAATGACCTTAACCTGTTGGACGTAATCGGTAGCAGTTAGCTGGTTATTCAGGTTGACAAAGGTCAAGTTGTAATAAGGATCTATCCACAATTTATAGAAGCTCTCATCGTTTTTATAGGCTCTCTCAGCAACCTCATGAACAAAATTGTACAAAGAAAAGTTTGGACAAATCCAGGTCATATTATCGGTAAGACCACTGTCATTAGAGGAAAATCCAAGGTTCAAATCCTGCGATGCTTCAAATAAAGCATCATAGGATGTCATGTCCCTATATGCTTTAGAAATCTCAGAGTATAGACCGGGAACTCTAGTTTCACCAAGTATAGTGAACCTTATTTTATTTCCCTCAGGATCTTGTGATTGCGAAGATCTTACACTCAGTATATTAAAATCCATACGGATTGGCTTGTAAACCTCTTCCTTTGATCTAACATACATGGAAATAATATCGCCATCCTTGGGATAATTCACACTTATAAAAAGAGGATCATCCATAGTAAAACTAACCCTAAGTGTTGGTAGAAAATCAATCTGAGAAAACTCAAAATAATCCATGTACCTGTCTACGTAATATCCATTTATAAAAACTACAGGTCTATATGCACCCCAAGATTTATCATCGGTATCACTAAACAAAGGCTGATTCGGATTCTCCTGTCCAGATCGGTTAGGAACAACAAGCTCGTCTAGTCGAATACTAGTTTTAGCATAGTTATTTATTACTATTTGTTCAGATGGCATGCCTATTAGATGTTAGCGTTTGGATTTGGTACCGCATTACTCACGTCAGGGGCCAGACCTATAACAGAATTAGTTCTAACAGTTTGTCTTTCACCATCTTGCATTACATTAGGAGGAAGTATTTGTGGGGTAGGATTTTTAGCCTTAAGTCTTTTAGCTAAGAAATCTTTCCTAGAATCACTAACCTTAAACCTTCTCTGTTCTTGAGATTTCCTAAATTGGGAGTTTGGATTATTGTTGGATTCATCTTTTTTTAATAGTGATGCCTTAGTAGAAAACATGCTATCCACAGATTTTGTAGTAGGTGCAGCAAAAACCTCTCCTACGTCAATAGCAAAGGGATTAGAAATCGAATTAATCTTAAGAAGAGTACCGGTGTAAGCCATATCACCATAAATCTGATAAGCCATCGAATCCGGTCTCATTTGGTAATCATCCTTAGTAACAAAATATTTCTTAAATTTCACATCCACATTCACGTAAGAAATACTGGATCTTGCAATATCCCATATTCCATAGTTCCGCTGTTGTTGTTCAGAATCTGGATTAAAGATATTTTTATTTTTTGATAATGTGTCTATTCCAAGCATAGTAATTAAATTTTATGAAGGTTGTGCTCCCTGTCTAGCAGATATATCATTAGGGCTGTCTGTGGTTGGTGAACCACCTTTAAAATTCTGAACTGTCTGACCGTTACTTAGTCCCTGACTGAACGAAGATTGGTTGCTTGCATACGTAGGTATAGTACTCTGGTAAAGCCTTCCGTCGCCTCTATTAAACATGCTTTCGATTTCACCTCTCTCCCGATCTCTACCATGTTTTAACTTAAATGTTGCTATCACTTCAGTTGGGAAATCGTCGGGACCTAAAACCTCGCTAAATTCTATGTTAACACCCTCACAAATTAAATTACCAACCATAGCAATGGGATTCATCGGGTTACCAACAACCATGTGCCATTCTCCAGTAGGAGCTCCTGTTTGTAGGGCCACCGGTAATTGTATATTTTCTATAAAGTCGTCGGCGAGTGCAAAAGCAAGTATGTTTCCTATTGCAGAATCAGATTCTATCAGATTATTTAAAGAACCAAGATCACTTTTAGCCAATTGTTTAACAACACTTTGAAGTTCTGCTACTGCTTTTTCTACAGAATTAGCAGATTCTTTAAACTGCTGAGCTTGCGGGTCATTCATAGTAAGACCGTCAGGGTCAGAAAGATATTTAATAGCTGTTTTCGTCCACTTGATAGGATCAGAATAAAAAGCATTTAATCCCTCATCACCACCGGGAAATCCAATAGCAGGGAATGTATTATCATATCTAATATCAGGGGTTAAGAAATTACCATAGTTTGTACCAATTGCTAGTAGATTTCCTATTATATCCAACATTGCAGCTTTTGTGTTTACCTCGCCAACGGAAGTAAGCTCATAATGGAATTTTAAATCTATCGGGGTTTCAGTAAATGTTAGACCTCTACCTCTAACCCAGGTTCTATCAACAGTATCAACAGAAACAAAAATAAAATCAGATAGCGGACCCCCCTCACTAATCATCTTATCCCTGAGAGCAAAGTTAATCTTAGGTATTGTTACCTCCTGTCTCCCACCATCGGTTGCAGCAACAGCCAGGTTTGCAACATCACCCATCTTTGCTAATAGTTCACCAGCTCCAGATCCTGCTGCAGCACCAGCAAATGCCCTCCCGAGTACACTCTTGAAGAACCCCTGGTCAAACCCCTTTTGATACTTTACATCGTCTTGATTTTTCTGATCCCATACTAATCCTGCGCTAAATCCTACAATTTCATTGAGAGTATTATCAGTATTTCCACCCCACCAGGTCACAGCCTGAGCAACAGGTCTTCCAGCCCCTTGCTTTTTATAAAGATCACTAGCTAAAAGTTGTTCCGGTATAGATAGGTTATCTCTCATAGGGGCTGGGAATCTTCTAAGAGTAACCATATAATTGTTTGGTATGGTACCGTAGTATTTACAATATAAAAAATCTTTCCAGTAATAAGGGGCAGAAGCTCCTCCTATGATAAGAGATTTATTTCCTCTAGTACTGTTATTTGGTGTGGTGTCCTGACTGTCAGTTCCAGCGGTAGCATCAATTTCGCTTAAAACATCCTGAGTAAGCCTAACTAGTTGACCTGCTGAAGGGTTTTTACTAGCACCCCTTCCGGTAACACTTGAAACTGGGGAAATATTACTATTAAATTCCCTATTTTCCGATTTATAATACTCTTGTATGAAGTTATTTTGGTTATTACCAAAAGAATAAAGTAAAAACTGCCCAAATTTGGCATCATCAGAATTATAAAAGCCACCATTATAGAAAAGTGTTCTAGCAGTAGGTCCTTTGTTAGGATTAACAGAACCTAGGTTAGACATCCTACCAGTTAGCTGGGCAGAAGCACTATCCAGCTGTGCTTCTCTGGACCCATAAGTAGCGCTATTAGCAACATTGGAAGGACTTCCACTGCTGTTTCCTAAATGAGAATATTGTCTTAGTCTATCAGTGAACCCTTGGGTTGCTGATACAGATCCTGTGTTGCTTGAGGTTGACATTTATATAGCCAAGATTTTTTTTCACTCTATCTCGATCGTAAACTCAAACTCCTCTTCCATTTCTTCGCAGAGAAAATATTCTAAATTTTCTGCAAATTTTTTAGAGATGTTCTTATAGACAACCAAGAGGTCATTACATCTTGTACTATATATTCCTTGTGTGATTTTCTTCTGAACTGCGTAATTTATAACAAACTCGGACTCTGGCGATAACTCGTCCATATCATATCCAAGATCCCTAATAATCTTGCCTATATCAACAATATAGTAAGTTTTATCAGAGCAGTATTTTCTTTTTGCCTCTTTTAGAGACATAGAGGTAAGTAAAAAAGATATTTTTGGTATGTCCTTAGGCATTATTTTCGGTTTCCGTTTCATCAGAAGCCTGAGGACCTTCCTTTAGTTCATTTAAAAATTCGAATGAACCTGAGTTTACTTCCAAATTTTCTTCGACTCCAATCTCATTATTTTCTGAAATTTCCCTGGCTAATCTTTCCTCGGAGGCAATCTCCCTAGATTTCTGAGATTCTATTTGATTATTTCTTGTATCTTCCAAATTCTTAAGGTGAATTTGCTTTCCCATTTTCTGGGATCTTCTTATCCTCTCCCTCATCTGGTCAAAGGATTCATTTTTACCCAACAGGCCAAATTGTTTGGCCATTTGTCTTCTTTGTCTTCTTGATTGACTCATTCTGCTGAAAATTTAAAGGTATCATCTCCTGATGTTTCTCCGGATCCCTGTATATCTATGCCTAAAACATACTTAAATAATTTTAGGAAAAGACCAGGTATAAATATGTCTTTAGCTTTAACCACATCATTAGCAGGAATGAATTTAAATTCCATTTCTTGCTCTTCTGGACTACCATCAGTAATTGCTTCTCCTTTTTGTAAACCAGTAACATCTACAGCAAAGCAAGGCTGCTCGTGATCAACAAATTTGGAAGAAGTAACAGATCCAAGGTAATACCACCTATCATTTTCATCCGCTTTAAATCCACTCTCTTCCAAAAGTTCCCTCTTTGCAGTAGTAAGAAGATCAGGATCTTCATCCTCACTCGTACCTGTAATTAAAGAAATTGTTAAACCTCCTTCTCTAAATGGATTTGTCTCCTTAAGTACACCAATTGCTAGAGGCAATCCTTGATCATCAGAAACAAAAGGCATAACAACAACATTCATAAATGTTGGGACTATTCCAATCCTTCCGTCTCTCTCGACAACGTTTAGTCCTTTGGTTTCATATAATATTTTATTGGTCTCCATCTTCTATTGGTTTTTCCTTGTTCTTTTTTAAACTCTTGCTTGTTGACTTTTGAGTAGCGTCATAGTAATTTGATATAGAATCTGCCAGGGCTGATCTTATATCCTCTATATCAATACCCTCAGTTATATAGTTTATAATTTCATCATCAGCATTATCAAACGAGCTTATTAAAACGTTATACAAGCTTTTAGGAGGAAGGTTTAACTTAAGGGTTATGTTAACATTAACCCAATTTTCCTTCTGTTTTTTTAATAGCTTATATATCGGTGATTCTTCCAGCTGAACCGAAGAAACTGTATTCCTGGATGCTTGCTTATCGGAAGTACTAGGCAAGTTATTTCCTTGAATAGATTGTTCTAAAGCAGGTTCTGTAATGACAGGCTCGTCCTTGAAATCAACCCTTGTTGCCGGGAATTTATCTAGATATTCTTCGAGTAGCTCTACATTAATTCTTCCACCGCCTTTAAATTCAACAAAAGTCATTCCAGTGGCTTCGTCTGGAGAAACATCTAGAAATTTTTCGACATTTCCCATTTTATCTCCCTTTATCCATTGGAAATCATATTTGGATAATTCTTCTTTGACTTCGGGTAAAGTTTTTTCCTTTAGATCCATCTTTTTTTTCTTATTAAATATTCGACTCAACCATCCCATGTATCTTCAAAAGTTAAACAGTTAACAAAAACTTGTAAAGGGTTGCATAAAAAACAATTCACCGGACAGCATTGCTGGATTTAAGAATTATATGGCAAATGTGTGAAAGTGTTCCGGGTTTATTATTTTCCTAGGAACTTTGATCTAGCATCGGTGTACATTTCATCGATATGGGGTTCTGGAATAGAATTTTTAAGCATGCTCATAATTCTTTTTATCTCAGCTTTTTCTTCCATATTCTTATGTGTATTAGAATTAACCCCCTTATCAGACCAAGAGTGGTACTTAAATAGTTTCATTAAATGATCGACCAAATTCCTTTGCTTTGAATCGTCAGTATCTTCTAAACAAATAGAAAGTAAGTACTTATCTACCGGATTATTCAACATTTCATCTATAGAATCATGCTTACATTCAAAATTCCCTTTCGGGGTTCTGTAAAAGCAATTATATCTTCCCCTATTTCTCTTGATAGAAATTAATGGGTGAATAGAATCCAAATCCTTATAAATAAACATCTTCTTGAAAAGATCTGAGTCATTCTCTTTTACAATTTCAAATTCCATTCCATTTGAAATTACTCCGTCAAAACCGAGCGGGGAATTCCGATTACAAGATTTTACGTCATCCTCTATTCCAAGTAAATCTAGCATAACATTTACATCCTCTTCTATGTGGTTCATTTTCTTGCCTAAATTTCCATACTGAGATGAGATATACTCATCCACAATGTCCGCAAATTTATTCCCGTTTTCTCCACTCTTAAACCAATTCATGTTGGTATCAAAAGAAATTATATCATATCCAGGCTGAGTAGATACACCAACGTACTTTTTAGGTATAGAACATGATTTTTCTCCTATTTGAAAAACGAAATTCTCCCCGTCATCAATTCTTTTTAGGGTTACCCCAGGATTTTGTATTCTAATTTTAATCTCTCCGTTTAGATCAGGTCCAATTACACCTATTTCTTTCTTAGAGATTGAAGAAGATTCATTAAGTTTTACAAAATGTTCAAACTTTAAAGCCCTATCCATTACTTCCAAATAGTATTTGAATCCTAAAGTCCTTGGGATTCATAGATTTTCTCATGTCAATTCTAGCAAATGTAGGATCACATGGGATTAATTTAGATCCCTTCTGTATTATCACGGAAGAAACAGGAATGTTCGCATCTGGAACAATATCAAATTCAAATTCCTTCTGATCGTTTGGATAATCGTCAACCTTTATCTCAAGCTCAATGTTATCAACTAGAAAATTTAAATCCTGTACACCACCCTTACGTCTTTCTATACCCACTTTATACTCAATCTCAAATTCAAGAGAATCAACATCAGAAATTTCAGGAGGTCTATTTACGACTTCAACATCCAAGAATCCTAATTCCGATGTGAAATGATATTCACTAGTAACATTATTTTTTTTACTAGAGCTGAAGGAAATATAATCATCTATTCTTGGCATAGCAGGACCACTTTTTTTATGTATTATATATCAAGAACACAAATCAGTTCTTTAAAAGTCGAGAAGAATAGCCAGTAGATAATATATAGATTATAAACATAACTATTCTCACCATGAAAGATATTAAACCCACATGGTTTATCGAACATCCAGTCGATCAGGAATACAAACAGTACATTTTATTGGACTTCCTTTCTACCGTCAATAAAGACATTGCCGACGAGGACATATATTATCCGGTAAAAAGAATTTTTTCCATGATAAAGGAAATCAGCTCATTGAAAGTATGGATTGAAAGTAATTTTGAGGAAATTCCCGAAGACCTATCGGAAAGTATAAAAGAAGTTATACAGACCTACGAGGATAGTAAATTATCTGAATCTGAAAAGGACGAGTTATTCTCAATAATAGAGACCTCGCTTAATATACTCTATAAGTATGCAGATCTCGGAATGGACCTATGGAAAAACATAGAAAACCGGATCAAAGCATTCAGATTAAACAGTTCTATAGAAAGCAAAAATAGGGACAGAGGAATATTGATATTTAGAAACATGTCTACAGACCATCTGATCACATATTGGTGGCAGATCGGAAAGACCGATAAGGGATCTAAAGGGACCATGCTAAAGAAAATAAAGCTAAGGAATTGTTATTACTCCATGTCGTATGAATTTACTGTTCACGAGATATTAGATAGCATGGACATCAAGGGGGATCTTGGAATGGAAGTAAATGTGATGGAAATCTACGAAGATTTCTCGGAGGAGTCAGTTACTCTTAAAATTGCAAAAGAGCTTTTCATAAGGGAAATTAGCAAAGAGGAAGGTAAAAGAACCAATTACTGAGATTCCTTCCACACATTATCTATGAGAGAAATTCCCTCGTGTTGACGGGCAAGTCTTTCCTTGATAATTCCAAATCTGTTAATACCAGACCTCCAAAGGGCCTCGTTAAACCAAATATCTGGGCTGTCCCACGAAAACTCATCAAGTGCTTTTAGTATAGTACCTCTCGCTGATGCTGGTAATACTACACAATGTGCAAGAATTACCTTATTAGTTACATAAAAGTCCGGATAATTCTCATCAAATTCAGTCTCTGGGGACTGTAAAAATCCATTAACAAACCTAGAACCTAATGAAAGATATTGCAGATTATTAGAGTTGCAGAATTCTATTCCCCTCTCCAGGGAATTCATAAAGGACTCTGGAGAACACTCAAGTACACAATCACACTCACACAAGACCAATGCATCCAGATCTTCAGAAAAATTATCAAGCATAGCTTTTTTGAATGACTGGAAAGCCCCATAATGGCCTGGTCCATGGTTAGTGTTTTGAGATTGTGTCAAAGCCTGTGTATTTTTCCAATCCTCTCCTCTATATCTCTGGTTAACCTGTTGTTGGTAATCCAATCCCAGATTTCCAAGGGGAGATAGTGATGCAATCGATTCAACTTCCCTCCTAGTTTCGGGTTCTGTCAGTATATGTACTAGCTTAATATTCATCGTTCAGATAATCCTTGTTGTCATTTATAGTAAACAAAAAAGACAAGTTTCAAAAGAAACTTGTCTTTGTATACTCCTTTTAAAAGATATTACTAAAAATCCTCCAGTCTCCTTATTGAAAAAGATTCATTGACCTCAGATTCACCAAGGGCACTAGAAAGAGTTTGAGCAGAATTTGGTGCATTCACTATAGATGGACCTGCATTAGCAATGTTATATTCTCTATCTCCATCTGCATTATATCCAGGAACCTCGATTCCAGCTTTTTCTGGACTAAATACAGCGTCTGCATAACCAACCCAATCATAAGCAGGCTGTCTTTTAATTTTATGTAATCCTGTTCTTCCACCTTCACTTTCCTGATTCTCAGCAGAAAATGGCTTGTATGTTTCGTCGTGGACTTTTTTCTTGAATTGATCAAAGTCTAAAACTTCTCTTTTTGAAACGTCGTTTATGTTCATGATCTAGTTTTTTATTGTATTGTTGATCCTGTGCTTAATCCCATCGATTGCATTGACTGACCTCCGCCCATTAATCCAGACAAGAAATTAGCTACCAAATCTTTGTTAGCTTCCCCAGAGGGAACTTCTATATTTATATTATTGGGTTGACTTTTTGCTATTTTATCTATTCCGCTACTTAGCGTTCTAGCTTCGGAGGGAGATAATGTACTTTTAAAGCTATCTACATCAACTTCCTTAAATCCATTAAATGCCTGCATGTAGAAGCTAACTAGAGATTCTCTAAACTGACCTCTTCTGGTTTCATTACTTATCATCTCTGATATAGTTCTGTATATCCATCCAGTCGGATCTATGTGAAGATCTTCTGCAACACCATCCAATCCCTTTTCTGAAAGAAATTCAATAGTTGCATCAGCAAGCTTTGGTGCCAAATAAGCAGAATTTGCTTTACCTGCAAAAATAATTTTAGTAAGATCTGCAATAGGAATTTGCTCGACAAAGTTCTGGACAAGCTTACTAAATATAGATTGTTCACCAATGCCAAAGAAGCTCATTAGATAAGCAGAAGCCTTCCCTTTTAGAACATCACTAAAAGCACCACCAGCATACCCTAAGATATCACTGATCCAGTTTTCATTTACGCTTTGGTGTTCACTAGATTTAAAATCTTCAAAAGATTTTATGTTGTTTACCATTTTGGAGCTTTTTTCTTTATATATCGCTCACATTGGTAATTTATTTACTTCTGAGGAAAAGTTCTACTGCCTTATATCGATAGGCTATTTTATCTTCCTTTATCTTTGGATTCTTGAGTGGAGCCTTCTTCCTATTAATTATCTCATCAGGCAGAAGAGGGGCAAAGGTATCTTTCAAGATTTTTTTATCCTTTCTCCATTCCAAGGGTAAGTGCAATGCAAATCTTACCAAGTCCAAGTTAAGAAAAGGACTTCTAAGCTCAATAGTATGTGCCATTGACATTTTATCCAATCTAGGCAAGTGATAGAAAGATAATTCATCGAAGATATCAGATTTCTGTGAATCGTACTCGTGGATTCTTTTATACCCACCAAAAAGTTCGTCTGCTCCATCACCAGATAAAACTATTCTATAGCCACCGAATTTTTTCACTGCATCGAAAAGATGGTATTGTGGTATCACAGAACCAAGATCTATCGGGGATTCATTCCATTTTTTATAAATTAATTCGTTCATAGATTCATACATGCTATAATCTAGGAAAGAAACTGTTTTCCCCAACCGGTCTGCTAGCAAATCCACATATTCCCTTTCACCGTTTTCTATACTAAACCATCTAACTTCAGCACCAATTTCATTTAATACGGAAGCTATAATTGAGGAATCAAGACCACCAGAAATAAGTAAAGATATTGGATAGTCTTTTGAGACAAGTCTATTCCTAACGGACTCGAACATTTTTTCCCAAAGCCATTCCATGTGTTCCTCATATCCTTTACCAGCCAATTCTGATATTGGATGGTCAAATCCTTTATAGTAATTCTGATAAACGTTCTTAAACTCAGGATTATCCAGATTAAAGTTATAGATGTTATTAGGAAGTATTCTTTTTATATCACTATATGGTGTTCTATCATCAGTATTATATCCCCACTTTCTAACAGTGCTTATAAATGACTCATCAATAGGGGAATTCTCACTTATCAGTGGCTTTATTTCAGATGCTATTTCTCCACTGGTATTATAATAAAGACATTTTCTACCCAATGGATCTGTAAAGGCTATAATTTCATTGGTCGTGGAATTGTAAACTGTGATAGCCCAGAATCCATCCCAAGTTTGTATAACCGGCGAAAAAAGAGCACAGAACATCTCAAAACTTTCCCCTCTATATCTTGAGAATGCATCGACTAAATATTCTATATCAGAACCATACCTTTCCCTGTCATAGTTAAATATCTCACCGTTAAACAGCAAATAGATGCCGTCTGCTACCTCTATTGGTTGATTCCAATCATCACCATCAGAAGTCTGTATTGGAAGCCTGTGGTGGCATATATTTAGTCCATTCTTAGAAACAACAGTTTTTTCGATGCCTCTATGTTTAATTGAGTCCAGTACTTCTTCACCTGGAGTTTTAGTAATTATTATTCCGCACATTTAGATCATTTTTAAATCGCTCACCGTTTTTTCATCAAAGCTGTTGAATATACGGTGTACATAAACATTATATGGCTGATTTTGAATATAGCCAATAAGATTTTCTATAATTTCTGCTTCCCGATTATCACCATCCCTAAAGTCCCAATTATCCTTTTTTCTTGGAGAGTCATCTGGATTATTACCTGCAATAAAATAAATCTCACAGTTTTCTAGTAGTCCTTGACCGGCAATCATATCAAGCTGGCAATAAGCTTCTTTCTCTCCGATTCTACCTGAAAGAATTCCCCAGGATAAAACAGTTATTATACCACGATCAAGAATAAAATCTGACAAAAGACCATCCCTGGATAGTTGTAGAAGCATTAGCTCCTTTCCAAGAGCAAAGGAATGCGTCTCGTGAGAATTATCAGGGAAATCAAGTCTATTAAACCACCCAACAAAATCAAACTTATAAATAGGTAAATTTTTTATTTCAGCATATTTACGTGCTAAAAAGGTCTTCCCTGAATTTCTTGGTCCCTCGAATATCTTTATTTTCCCGGTCATTGGTGAGATGCTTTTCAAATTCTTTTATTGACTTAGACGTAATATATTTCGATAATTCAGAATTTATTCTATATTCAACGTTCCTATCCATGACAAGCTTTCTATCAGGAAATGCATATCTGGGAAAGTTCTTGTCAAGTTTACCATCTAGAATATATTTATAAACCAAACAATTTAGGACATGCTGCTCTGGACAACTGTGTGTAAATACTGGATATGGGTTTGGGTTTGGATATTTAGTTAATAAGTCCTTTCTCTTGCACAGATTCTTATACTCTCTAAAGAATTCTCTAGACCTAGGGGTGTTTTTAACTATTATCCTGCTAGAAGCTATCTCGTAACATCTGGATACAATGTCAGATTCAATTTTATTACCTATTATTGCATCCGTTGTGTATCTTTTTCCGTGTTGTGATACCAGATAATCTTTCTGAAGTCCGAAGTGTTCAAAAGGCATAAAGAAGTCTGACCTGTTTTCATAAAGGAGGAATTCTATTATCTCCTTAATATTTTCCCAGTCTGTTTGCCAATATTGTGGATATTTATGAAAATTACAATCATGGTAGATCAGTATATCATTCTCTTCTATCTCATTGAGTGTTTTATCTATTATAAAGGATTTAAAATCACCACATCCATTAGAGTTTAATCCAGGATTTAGATTGAAAACACCCTCGTGGAATTCACAAAATCCTTCGCTACCCTCGCATTCCTTAATGGATGTCGGAGTGTATATTGTAACGACATCAAAGAAATTCCCGAGAAGTAACCTAATATTATCTCCGTTATCACTAAGATCTATACCGGAATCGTAAGGAGGTCCCTGACTACAAAAGCTAATAAAATAAATCTTTTCCTTCCTCTCCACTAGTAAAAGTTAATCTCAATGGATTATAGGAATTAAAGGCCAATAAGTTTCTAGACTATCACTCCCTTGTTATAACGAGCATGGAATCAGAAATGTCAGGAGTAATGTCATCAATTCGATCAACACCTATTCTTTTGCAGTGCTTAGAAAGACTATTCATAATAGGCTTAACTTTACTCAAACTCTCTTTCATATTATTAACCTTATCTGGATCTTCGGTGCTTCCGATAATTGTGGATTTTAGAATATCGCTATCCACAGAATTTGTATCAAACAAAGCTATTTTTTCACTAGACATCTTTCCTCTCTTACCTAGAGATCCGTTCTTTCTTATATCAGAAATTAACTCATCTTCTGTAATATCCAAAGAGTTACATAACATTTTTACTGCCGGGGTCCATTCATCTTTATCTCTATTATAAGTTATTAAAGGTGAACAAACAATTACAGTATTGTACAAAGCTCTAAGCTCCCCAGGACTAAGACTTGAGATCCCATCGTTACCAAGCATTCCTTTTATACTAGATACCAAGGATCTCATAGAATTTGGTCTAATGTAACCACCAGATACCTCATCCATATTTGGAACAAAAGATCCCTCTAATTCTTCGTATATAGAAGCAACCTCACTTAGACTTTCTTCTTTAGCAAGCTTACAATTGGATGTCATTACTTCATCCAAGACTTTTGATTTTATCTCAGATCCAACACCACCGAAATTTTTCCAGTACGAGGTGTACCAGTTTCCAAACTTGTGTACATCATCAATATCATCACCAGCAATTGATTTATACCTCTTCCAATTGCAAGGCTTATTTACACTACCTGAAATCCTCTTTGTTGGGAAAAGAGAGCAGTTGTCGTTATCGTCAACCATAACAAAGAAAGAAACAGGTTTATCTCCAGAAATTGCCTTAGTCCAACAATCGACGTAATCATGAGGACAAGATCCCTTAAGAGTTCCATCTTCTTTTAAGAAATCTTCAGCTTCCGCATTTTTATTATAATCTTTTGTTCTTAAAAGCTTAGCAAGTGCTTCAGCTAGTGAATAGTCAGAGGTTGTTGGTTGAGAAATTGATTCATCATCTTCGGCCAACTCCTGGCTGTAATTCTTAATATTAACTTCTATCTCATTAGGATCAATATAAGTCATAGCCTCCATTAATCTCATGAACTCCTCCGCTGATAATGCATTGCTGGATTCCCTTACCGATGAATAAGAACCTCGAAGTTGACTGATTGCTTCCTTGATAGTCTCCTTATTTTCTTTTGAAACCTGATCTAGTTTAAGAATTATATCAAGCAATGGCTTATCCAATTTTCCATTTACATCCTTATTACCTAAAGTAGATTGGATTGACTTCACTGCGACTTCAGTTGCAGTTTCATACTTACCGTTAGCACCACCTCTTGGATCCATTAGATTTTTAATTGGTACAAATGCATCGATAAGTGCTTTTTGTACAGCAGCGATTAGCCCAGAACCTTTAAGTTTTGTGTCATTATCCTTATCCCCAATCTTCAGAGGGAAAACTCTATCATTCATTTTAGTTTCCTTGTCTTCTAGGTCTTCTCTAACCTTTATCTCAATTAAACCTTCATCAGTATTGGATTTAGTAACCTTGTCTAGAGCGTTAGTCATTATATCAAAGAAATCCGCAAACTTAGCTTCTAGATCATCATCCTTCATAAGTTTTGCCATAATAGACTCTACAGCTTTAACAGAGTATTGAGCATACTCCTGTGCAAGGTTATCTGCTTTCTTTTCAAGTTCAGCAAGTGTTTTTCTGTCATTGTCAGAGAAAGTAGCCTTATCGCTATTAATAGACGAAAGCTTTTGTGCTAGTGTTGTAAATAGTCTGTGCCAATCTCTTCCATAACCAGATTTAGCATCCTTGCCCTTAGAATCAACAATGTTGTTAATCAACATTTTCTTCAATCTATGGACCCTTCCCGGAACCCCAATTTCATTGGACTCGTTCAATTTTTCCTGGTACTCATCGGCAGTTCTCTTTACACTCTCAACTAGTTTTTTCCCAGCTGATTTAAAATTTTGGATAGCTTTTGACTCGAGGGATGGATCAAGTTCAACCATTCTTTTGATTGCATCACCAATTAAATCAATCGAATCCAAATAAGATTTTTTGAGAGGTGAAAGTATAGAATCGTGCAATTCTGTATCCTCACAAGCATCTTTAATGTTAGCAATCAATCCTTTGATAGTGGATGTATCTCCAATCATTTCAATCTTCTTTGCAAAAGACTCGTACGTTCTGTTCCTATCAGAAGCGAAATCAAAAATAATCTTCTTACAAGCTGCCAAAAGGGTATCAATTGATATTTTCAATACATCATCAACATCCTTATTCTCATAGAGCTTAAAAGTATCTATGGATAATTGATTTGCTACTGGGTTATTTCTAAGATAATTGTTTGACATCTTTTAGTAAATATTTGTTGTATCTCCGGAATCAGCTTTTGCATCCATAGCATTAGCTAAAGCATTTAAAAGGGCTGGCATTTGACCAACCAATCTTGCCTGGTTTCTTACACTAGCTGCCTTTTCCTTGAGATCTGTTGTTTCTTTCTGCTTAGCTATTTCTTCAGCTATCAAAGACTGTTGTTCATTAACATCAGCTTTAGCCTTGATCAGATCTTCGTTTGCGCCCTCAAAAAGGTTTTGAAAGTCAGATATTCTTTTTATATGATTATGCATACCTTCTAGCAATAGTTATTTTTGTTCTCAAATCCCTTATTTGTTTCATTAGGGTTTCCCTTAATTCTGAAATACTATTCTTAACACTATCATCAGATAATCCTTTCTTTTTAGCCTGAGCTTCAAGACGATCTCTTTCAGTATCTAATGTAGCGTACCTTTCATTCCTCTCAGACTGCATAGCCTTAATTAAAGCACCAACCTGACTCTTTTCGAGGTCTTGTACAAATTTGGTAAATTGAGGAGCATTCATAGAAAAGATAGGATCCATTGAAAAATTAGAACTTGTTATAGCCCTACTTTCAGCATCCGATTTAAGCGTAGAGGGCTTTGCTAAATCAAGCTTACCAAACTTTTCTCTAAACCTTTCATCCTTCTCTTTAGCATCCAAAGCTGCTTTCTTATACTTATCATAAAGTTCACCAGCAACAGAATCGTCAGTAAGACCTTTTGCCAGCTTGTACATTTTTTCAGCCAAGTCCGCTTCCAGCTCGGATTTTTTCAAATTCCAGTAAGAAACCAATCTCTGCTTTCCATTTACAAGCTTTTCGACTCGATCATCAACCTTGGAAATATCAGCCTTCCTCTTTTTATTCAGTGCAGTGAGAAGCTTCTGATTCCTGTCGATCATTCTTTCTAGCTTCTTAGCTTCAGCAGGATCGCTTTTTGTCTGGGCTTTCTTTACCTCCAGTGCATCTATATCAGTTTGGATTTCATTCCAATCTTTAGAATATTGGGTCTCTATTGAATTAACATCAGAAAGCAATGTATCTATCTTAGATATAGTTCCTCCGAAGTTAGAACTTAACCAATTCATTATCTTATCTAGGCTAGAGTCCTTCTCATTTAAATTCTGAGATTCCCATTCTTTAAAATTTAACAACATCTTAGACTAATTTTTTTATTAAGTTACCAATCTTCTTTAGGGTTACGTCGGATTTCATATCAACAACATCTTTTGTTATTCCCGAACCAGCATCATTACCATCAGCTATTGCAGAATTGATCTTACTAAAAAGGCCAGTTAAAGCAGATTCATTAGAAATGGATTTACCTTTAGACTTGATAGCATCGGAGTAAACACTAATCAGATTTTCAAGGGAATCGACCTCATTTGCTTTATCCTCCAGGTCCTTTATCCCATTAGAAATCTTTCCAGAAGATTTAACCTCTTCGTATGTCGGGGACTTTGACATGAACTGTTTTACATCATTTAGAACCTTCGACATCTGTGATTTTATGTCCTTAACACGTTCCTTAGATTTTTCTTTTAGAGATACGATAACGTTAATATCGTTAATAGAGATCCTTTTTCTCAAAGATGCAACATCCTCTAGCTCTGAGTCCTTTATGGAAGATTTTGTTCTTGCAGAATCTTTGGATTTAGAAACAAAAGACTCCGCTTTCTTAGAAGCAGTCTCTAGATCATTCTTAAGCTTCTTTATTGAGCTATCGTCGGAAGACTTTTGTTTTGCAAGTTCATATTCAAACTTAGCTAGATCATACTTATCGTCCAAAAAACCGGCCTCGTAATATTCTTTTCTCCTTGGGTTTTTACCTATAGTTTTTTCTAGAAGATTCATTCCTTTATTCATCTGTTCCCTTTTCATCTTAACAAACGAACGGAATTCTTTTCTCTTTCTTTCTATCTGAGATCTCAAACGGGAAATTTCATTAGAACTAGAACCTTTTTTTCGTGCTTCTTCTACCTTACCCTCTATATCAAGAATATCATCCTCCATGTCATATTCCTTTCTGATTATCTCCTTTTGAATTTCAAGATTACCCTTCCTAATAGTATCTATAACGGATAATCTAGAAAAAGGTCCGAATAAAGTCTTAGAAACTGAATTTTTCAAAGTATCAAGAGCTTTACCCTCATTAAGATTATAATAATCCAATAAGAGACCAGCGAAAACAACCTGATCTACTTCTTCTGAAAGATCTCTTTCGAACAGGAACTGCTTATGTGAGTTTAATTTATTCATTATGCAACTGCCACATTTATATTATATATCCCATATCAATAAAAAAACCCCAGACAAAAGTCTGGGGTTTAATATTAGTGTGTACTAACTACTGATTAGGATAAACCTCCAGTAGGAACGTTCACGTGGAAACAGAAGTACATAGTTTCTGGGTGGAAACCTGCTTCTACTAGTGCGTAACGAGACTTAACCGCAATCTTAGGTGACATAGTACCTTCAGAGATTGTTTGGATAGACTCAGCCATCATGTAAGGCATGAACTTAAGTCCTGGTTCGTCGTCACCACCTTTTCTACCAACTAATACTCTGTTATCACCGAACTTCATGTTCTGATCAACATAAACAGTCATACCTGCAAGCGAACCTACTGGGTAAAGTGTACCGTTGTTTTGAGTTAGTGTGTTAGAGAAAGGTGCAAAAGTGAACTGAGAGATGTCTTGCAATGCACTTGCAACGTTAGCGTTAGTAACGATGAAGTTAGCAGGACCTCTTCTTCCTCTGTTAGCTACTACGTTAGCAGAAGCTAAGATTCTAGAGAATAGTCTTCTCTGTAGAGTTGACAAGTTCTCGTATCCTCCTGAAGCAGGACCTGCAACAGATGAGATTGTAAGACCAGTGTCAGACTTACCTACGTAAGAAGGAATAGTGTAAGAACCTGCAGTACCACCGATAACGAGGTTTAGGTTCAAGTTTTGTCCTTCTGTAGTTAAGAATTCGTCGTGGTTAGACCATCCAAGAGCAAATGCTCTAGAAAGGATGTGCTTGTTGATAGCTTGAGATACTTCGTTAACCAATGCATTTTCGATCATTGAGATAACGTCGATACCAAATTGCTTGTTCAAGTCTTGGATTTGCTCAGTAGTTACTGAAGCAGCTACTTGGAAAGTATCAGCTTCAACGAACTTAGTGAACGTTGAAAGACCCATTGATTGGTAGTAAGTGCTCTCACCAACACCTCTTAGCATTGGGTTGTAAGTCTTAGTACCGTCTACGAATGGACCTTGAAAGTCTTGGTCGTTGTTGAAACCAGCACCAGAGAATCCTTGGATGTGATCCTCAAGAGCTTTTACCAATTCTGCTCTTGCAGTTGTAGTACCTGCTTGAGCACCGTCTACTGAAGTACCAATTTTAGTAGCACCACCATCAAGAACTGCAGAAACAGTTTCACCAGCTGTTAATCCTTCTATCCTGAAGATTGGGAAACCATCAATTCTAGATAGACCAACAAACTTAGTAGTGATGTAAGCACCTGCTGAAGAAGCGTTAGTGATGTAGTAAGTAGTACCTACTGCAAAATCTGCAGGATATCCAGCAGCTGGAGTAGTCAATTGTACCTTGATCATAGATGGTGCAGTTGCTAGTGCATCTGCAGCAGTTGAACCAGCTGTTGTTGGGCTGATTTTACCACCTGAGTATACGTAATCTAGGTAAGAAAGTACGCCAGTAGGACCTGACATAGGAATTACAGGAACGATATCGAATCCAACAGTCTTCGCAGCAACCTGAATTGCCAATGGAAGAAGTGAAGGAAACTTATCTCCTGAACCTTGGTTAGCAGAGTTGTAGAAAGCTGCGTTAGCTTGGTTACCTACTGCTGCACCAGTTGAGTTATACCCACCTGGGTATGCGGGTGGAGCTACGGCACCCATACCGTTTACAGTTGCTAGTGACTGATATGCACCAGCAGACTCGTTTAATGAATGGTAATGGCAATACTTGCTCAACCATCCTTTTTTCTCAGCATCTTGAATTCCTGCCTTCTGCTCAATGATAGGAGACCAGGTTTCGAAGATTTCTGCTTCGTTGATTAGTTTCATCTTTTTATTATATTTTTTAGATTTTTAAAACTTACCTTCGAGCGACTTAGCGACCCAATTAAGGTAATCATTTGAATACCCTTGAGGGGTTGTAGCCGTCTTAGGCTCTGGTGTTTCTTGGCTCTCTTGAAGTTTCTGAAGTCCTACTGGTTTAGCACCAAGCTGACGAGTTGACCAGAAATTTTTGATCTGATATGAGGTTTCTAAATTATAGAAGTGAGACTGAGCAATAACTGATTGCTTTTGACTCTCATTTAGAGACTCCCATAACGGAGCATAATCTTCTGGCATTTCATCAATAAATTTGTGACTTGATGATTCTGCCAATTTTACTTCTTCGGCTTCGTTGATTGCCTCATCTGCTTTTTGTGTTTGAGCAGTTGGCTCAACTTTCGTTTTTGCCTCGTTTATATTTTCCTCAGTCTTCTGTGTTTTGACCGATTCAATTAGAGAATCAATTTTACCTCCGAGATTTTCATAATCTCCAGCAAAACCTGATTCGACCAATTCTGTTTTGGAAGCTGTTACAGCATTTTCTCTAGCGCTTTCGTTTAACGAAGGTGCTTTTTCTGCTTTAACGCTTTCGTGAATAGCTTCTGTATTAGCTATATTACCATTTAACTTCTCAGCTAAATAATCAGAGTAAGCAATTCCTTTATTTACATTCTCTGCTAGGTACTCTGTGTAGTTGATTCCTTGATCTAGCTTTTCAGCGATATACTCGGAATAAGCAATTCCTTTATCAAGATTTTCAGCAAGATACTCAGAATAAGAAATACCTTTATCTAAGTTTTCTGCTAAGTACTCAGAATAAGCAATATTCTTGTCAACTTTTTCTGCCAAGTATTCTGAATAAGCAATTCCTTTATCAAGATTCTCCGCCACATATTCTGTATATTGTATACCATCGTCTACTTTTTCTGCAAGATACTTAGAGTAGTCGATTGCTTTGTCAACATTTTCAGCCACGTATTCTGAATATGAAATGCCCTTATCCACATTTTCTGCCAAATACTTAGAATAAGAAATAGTCTTGTCCAAGTTTTCCGCCAAATACTTAGAATAAGTAATGCTACTATCTAGATTTTCTGCAAGGTACTCACCGTACTTGATAGCACTTTCTAGATTTTCTGCAAGGTACTCGGAGTATTTCTCCAGTTTAGAAACTCTTTCTTCCAGAGCTTTGCAATCTACAGAGTTATTTTCGCTTTCAGTAACCTGAGCTTCTTGTTGTTTCATTTCAGAAATTTGCGTTTCAAGCTCATCCATCTTATTTTTCAAAAAGATAGAATACTTATTAAGCTCGTCAGCAGTAACATATTCTTTGTTGGCCTCCATAATAGTGGATTTATTTTTATCTTGATTAAGGATTTTTTCGAATTCTTCGCTATTTTCAACTTTATATATCTTCACACCAGATTCATTTTCTATGCCTAGTGATTCATTTACACATTCTAAGTTGTTTATAATCGAATTTTTTGATCTCTTCTCGAATTCAAAAGCATCGAAACCAGCGCTTTCATATACTCTTTCTAGCTGAGCGTCCTGAAAACCAGGATCAGCTACCAGATCATACGTAAAGATTTTTTTAATTTGTACCTTCTTGTCAGGTCCGACGTTTCCTGCTGCTCTAGATGAAATAGAAAGAGGTATACCAGCATCTACTAGCTTTTTAGCAATTTGTCCAGCTGGAGTGTCAAGCAAACGAACTTTAATGTTTAATACTCTTCCGTCTTTATCATAAACAAGATCCTCAACTACGTGAGAGATGTTTTTAAGAGATACATCGAATTTTTCAGGATGGTCTAGTTCACCAACCAATCTCTTTTTACCTATCTTATCCTTAAGATATTCTAAATGAGGTAGGTATTCGCCTTCCTCATAGATTCTGTTGTTGTTATTCTCCTTCCCAAATTGAGCAGCAATACCCTGAAGTACATACCCATCATCTGAGACTCCCTTTGAGACATCAAGATTATTATCTTGCTTCTCCAGGATAAAAAGGAGATTTTCATTCAATAAAGACTCGTTCATTTCTTGACTTTACTATTATTTAACTTTATATATCTATTTCCATTTTTGGAAATTTTGACGTTTTTTTATCCGGTGAAAGATATACCATCTTCTACAGACTTAGCGAAATTTAAGGCAGATTCAAATCCTTGTTCACCCTTTCTGATTACTCTTCTTCTGTTTGTAAGACTAGGAGCAAATCTGTTTTTGATCGTAACCTTGTTTGGTTCTCCCTCATCATCATATCTAACCTTAACACTAGTAATGTTTTCCCATCCTTCTATGTTAAGTTCCTTCTTAAGTTCATCGTTAGCGAATTCGTCAAATATGTTTATTCCTCCATCTACGTCTCTATCTTTTATAGTTAGAGATCCAGATTTACTTTTTATTTGTACATCTCCTCTTGTGGTTTCTACTCTATCTCCAGTAGTGTCAACGTCTTCTATATTTATTTTCTCCTCTGGAGATGTTTCTTCAGGTTCCTCTATCGTGTCTTCCACCTCTTCCTCCTTCACAGGGGGAACGTAAGTTTTAAGACCGAATCTTGGATCTACTATAGAATCTTCAGATGCTGACTCTACCAGGACAGGTTGATTTTGAGATGGGTTCATACTTTCTTCACCTATAAGGAAGTAACTGAAAGAACCAGCAGATCCAGTTTCTTCGGGATTAACAAAGTTGATTGAATTTACCTTATATGAGATAACAGGTATCTGTGAATAAACTTGGGATATAGATGAGGTAGTTGCTAAAACGCCATCTAATTCAGTTTCATAGTTAGAAACTTCCGGTTTATTAGAAGGGACCTCTGGCTCATCTGTAGTATCGTCTTCTGCTTCAGTTATAGTAGAATTTAATTGAGCTGAAAAATCACTAAATGAAAGTACCTTATTCTCATTTAACAATCTAGAATATTCTAGTTTATCTTCCAAAGACTCTGATGTTTGTCCTTCAATAGACCCAGGAACAAGTTCATTTATATAAGCATCAGTTAACTCATTCTCTTTAACTAGAGTACCTGTAACATTTACATCCTTACCATCTTTGTTTTTATAGTGGAATTGATAGTCAGATCTGGCTTCAGTTGGTACATAGACCGGACTGTCTGGACTTTCTCTATAAGCATCTTCCATTTCGTCCCAAGAGGAATAACCAACAAAAGAGGTACCTATAGTAAGTTCAGTAATATCCGGAACTAATACAGTTTGGAATTCAAGGTCGTCATTGTCCAGATAGCCTCTTTCAAACTTATCATTATTTGAGAAAGAAAGTAAAACGAGATCGTTGTCAGACATAACTTTTTCAAACATCTGAGAATTAACCTGTATAAGAACGAATACTGATCTGTCATCATATTCACCGAGCTTAACCAACTCCATAGTTGTTCTTGTGTCATCCTTACCAAATGTTAAAAGGTCTACAACAAAACCCCATCCACCAGCTCCACCGTCGCTAGTCCAACAAATAGTAATAGATCTACCTGTAGGGATAGACTTGGGAGAAAATTCACCATATGCAAAGTCATCGACTTCACCATACCTAGGTGCCTGCTTATCACTCAACCAATTCCAAACCTGATTTACACCAGATCCAACAACAGAAGCTGCTGCGATTATCCACCCCACTGGGTTTGATGCCTCTGCAGCAACAACACCACTAGCAGTAGCTGCTGCAGCTGCACCTCTTCCTGCTACTGTAGTAGCTGCTCTTGCTCCTCCCTGGGCAACTGCTCTAGCTGCTGCAGATTTTACAGATTGCTCAGCTGCTCCTTTTAGAAGCACATTTCCGGTTGCTCTGGTTGAATAAGCTAAACCTCCCTCGACAAAAGCACCAGAGGGTAAAGTAACTCTAGCTGCATTTGCAACTGCCTGCGCTCCTGCTCTTCTACCAAAAGCCTTGGTTGCAAAAGATTTAAGAGTGTTAAACCCAGTGGTAGCAGCTCCCCTTACGCCACCAGCAGATCTTACTACATTATGAACTTGTTTTGCTCTTCCGAAATTTTTATAAATTCCCCTAGCAGATTTGAATAATGTCCATCCCATAAATAGAGATCCAGCAACTTGTGCAACTCCATATAAAGCTGCTAAACCAGCTCCACCTATCGCAACGTCTTTAGCAAACTCAACAACATCGTCCAAATAAGACTTAGTGTCTTTGACATCACCGATCGGGAGGCTGTAGTCCATATCAGCTATTATAACACCTGCAGATTCACCAACCTTAGTAATTCTCAAGGCTTGTCTTCCCTCTTGTACAGGATCTCCTTCCTCCGTTAAAGGATCTATAACAACAGCATATTTTTTTCCGTCCTCAAGATCTTCCATCTTTAGACTATCTAATAGAGAACCGTCTGCTATTAATTTTTCGATAGCATAGCCTAATTTAATGAACTTCTTTACAGAGTTTCTGGACCCAGAGGATTCAGAGGCTTCCAATAATTTTGCGTAATTATCAAACGATATAACAGATCCAGTTTCCCATAAACTCTCGATTTGAGCTGAAACGTATTCACCAACTGGGTTTTTTACAGTAACAATGCTCTCTAAAATTTGCTCAGCCTTGTCAAATTTAGATTCTTCAGATTCAGCTTTCCATTCCCTAGGATTAGCATCCAGCCATTTTTTCCACTTATCTGTATAAGACCACCACTGGAAATCGTTTAAATCTGTCTCTTCTCCTTTCATATCAAGTGGAACAGACATTAAAGGGAACATGTTTGAATCTTTATCTGCCGGAGCACCGTTCATGCTTCCTTTATATTCCAATCCCTTTTTGAATACTAATATCATAATTTTATAGTTTTATTCTGAATAAATCCTAGCGTAAGCTTTTGAGATTAAATCTATTATTTTACCTATATATCCATCATTCCTGAGCATTTTAAAGGCTAGGTTACCTACTGAAAACTCACCATCCTTGGCGAGATCATCCTTTCTCATTTTTTGTATCTTCTCCTTGATTCTTAGAAGCCTTTTATACATCTCCTTTGCATTATCGGGCAAAGAAGAAGATGTAACAAGCTTAGATTCCATTTGATTGATCTCAGAAGCAAATCCATCAAACTTTTTTCTAACATCATGCTCATCAACTTCTGGTGGATCGAACTTTGGTTTACGTATCCACTTATCATTCATGAGAGAGTATAGTCCAGAAGCTGTATGTGGCTCGTGTATATCCTGTAGGTACAGTTCAACGTCATGATTTCTTATAATAACATCATGTCTTAAATTCCATACAAATCTTACACCATCTACTGCAGCTTTTAATATATCACGCTTAGATTTTATCTTGTTAAAATCAACAAGCACGTGTACATCTAGATCGGATTTATCTGTGTAATTAAAATTGGCTAAAGATCCGGTTAATTGAACATCCTCTATAGGGAGATCCCCAAGAAGATCCTTGTACTTTTCATAGAAATCGTCAGAGATCTTTAAAAGTTTCTTCCTAACTATCCTATCAAAAACCCATTCAGAGTCACCACTTTTATTTTTGTACTTATCCCAAAACTTAGGGTTAAGCTCGTCATTATAAAAGGATCCTACCTTTTCTTCGTTTAAAACGAAGCTATTGAAATCTGATATTGATGCCACAAAAAAGGGATTGTTTGATTCTATATATCAAAACAATCCCCAAAAGGAAATAAAAAAGTAATTCTAGATAGCTACCTTATCTAGGACATCTATTACTGTCTGTACATCTCTTTCGCAATACTCCTTAATCTTTTCAAAATCCTTATCAATCCAATATGCCTCACTAACCTTAGATCCGTCCATATCACCTTTTGGAGATGGAACACCCAAAGAGCAAGCAAGGAGATCTAGGGATAGGTATTTTTGGTGAGACCAACTACCAAATGAAAAAACCTCTGATGTATCCAAATAAGGAATTTCCCATGGTTTTTTGTCCCAAATAACAAGATTCTGTGGAAGGACTGGCGAACTTAGTTTGTAAATCATTCTCTTACCGAGACAGGGAATGTCAAATCCCTTAATATTGTGTCCAGCTAATTTCATGTTTTTAGCCAATGCATTGATGAATACTTTAGAGGTTTTGTTAAGTATATCCTCTTCATCTTCTCCATAAAAGGATGTCATTCTTGTCTGACCAGTTTCTTGTAAAACACCAAAAGAAACACAAACAACTCTAGAAAATTCAGGCTCTAGAGTTGCTTTTTCCTTATAGATTTCTCCATCATCCAGGTTGTTCATATCTTCGTAGACTGTTCTGTAATATTTAGCTCTCCTGGACCAAAGTTCAGCTAATCTGGGATCTTCCAGTGTAAGTGTTTCAAAATCAGGATATCCAGTTGCAGTCTCAACATCCAAAAAAAGACAATTTTCTAAAATTTTTCTACTTATCATGTTTTTTTATTTTTTCCATTTTGTGTCGTACCAAAACATCCTACCACCACGATCTTCTATTTTTTCCATTGCCGGATTTCCGTAGCACTTCATAAAATCACGAACCGAAGATACCTCACCAAAAGGATTCTTCCAATCCTTTAGTGTACCTCCACCTATTTCATAAACAAGAATTGGTATATTCTTACATAATTCAAATAGCTCCCAATTTCTTTTACTGATAAATTCTCTAGCAGATTGAAACGGATCTTCATCAGGAATCCTGATCAAAATCTCTGCTCTCAAATAATTCCCAATTCCATTAAAGTACCTCTGATTCATTAGTACCTCATAAATGGGCTTATCAAAGGCTCTTTTATGTAGATTTTGTAAAATGTTATTACAAAAAAGAAAATATTCTGTGGTTGGATCTGGACCTCTATCTTTATTCCAATCTCCCCACTTCCATTTACCAAATCTCCTCACATCAACAAAGGCTAAATGTCCACCGTCATTACAATGGAAGAAAAGGTGGGTATTTCTAAAAGACTCCCCCTGGGATGCCCATTTAAAGTGTCCTCCCATTCCCATGGTCATCATCAAGTTTTCTTTCTTGTCAGAATTAACAGAAATTAGAGTCATTTTTATCTCCTTACCTCTGCTTGATGACTTAATGTAGAATTTCTCACCAAAATCAACATCCTTCCATTTGTGATCGGGATTTTTAGTTATGTGGGTGAAAATCTTACCCTCAGAAACACCGTTCACGTAATCAGAGGTAAGTTTTAATTCAGCTAACTCGGGCATATTCTTATTTTACTCAAAACTAAAGGAAAGAAGCGTAAGAAAAAATTATTTCTTACCAACTTTATTAATCACCATTGGTTTAAGCGAAATGTATCTACTTAAATAGCTTAAACATCCATCAAGTCCAGAAGGCATATCAATAATAACATCTATTTCTAGACCAAATGTTGGAATTCGGTACGAAAGGGAAGAAGAGGCTGATGGAGAAAGTGATACACCATTTTCATCAACCTCAGAAGACTCTGAGTGAATGAATACTGGGATTTTATTTTTTACCCATGTAGAAACAGCTAAGAAATATGCTTCCCTTGTTGAAAGTCCACCACTATTGAATTGATGAGGAAGGAATCTAAAAACTATCGGTATATTAATCCTATAGAAAACACCACTTAGTAAATCGGTTACCGAAAATAAACTTGGCTTTTCGTCGTTACAAACAGATAGCTTTTCTATTACCGAATTTTCCATGCTCTCAATCTCAGAACAAAATCTATCGAGTGTGACTTTTCTTGCACCATATGCGCTTCCTACCCTTAGTATTATAGAGGTTTCTCTAATTCCTATTTGATCTAACAATATGGACAGAGAAGAAATTAAAGATTTACTATCCTCGATAACACTAGGTATTTGACTTCCTAGAAAATAATAATTTGGAAGGAAGAAAAATATCCTATGTTTACTGGATTTTATAAATTGGAAGATGTCCCAGATAACACTAGACTCCTTGCTATCCTCCTCTATTAACGAGAAGTCAAATATTGGAAACCCCTGGTGGATTTCCAAACAAGTTACAGAGATTCCTCTGGAATGATCTTTAGTAACACTTTCAAAAATATGTAAAAGGAAAAGGTGCAAATCACCGTCGACAGGATTCAAATCCCGGTTAACATATCCAATTTGGTTCAAGTTCCTGCCTAGTATCATCAATACATTTTAGCAGAAAGATCGGTTAAAGTTTCTAACTTCCGATAGCTTCTATACCAAGTTTGGTGTTATTATAAACTGTAGGTGAATTATAAACCCCGGAAGGCATGTTATCAAGCTTAAAGTGAGAGATAATTTCTTTATGTCCTCTGTCCCCATTATCAATAAATTCTACAGAATCTGGAATTAACTCTAAAACTTCCTCTTTGTCCTTACCTTTAGATTGGACCTGTACAAAATAACGATAAGACTTATTATCTGGGGTTCTTTCAGATCTAACTATCATTCCCGCTACTTTATCCTTAGCATCTACTGGGGTACCTATAACTAAGTCTCCCACCTGGAATTGTGATCCCTTCACATTTCTTTTTTGATTAGGATCAGGACCAACAGAAACTGACAAATCTTTGTATGGCTTATACTGTACTTTAAAAATACCGTTAGCACCACCATATCCGTAGGTATCACCGAATACTCCTACGTCGAAAAATTCATTTATGGTCTTGATGTACTTCAAAATGTGAATATATTTTATCTATTTATCCGAAGTCGACTCCGAATTATTTAGATCCAGTAGTTCCTGTATCTTACCAGCAATCTCATAGTTTTCTGACTTCAGTGCTTTCTTCATCATTTTAGTGAGTACAGCCTCTTCGTTTGAGAGTGCATCCCCTTCCTCTTCTGGTTTAGCATCTACAGTTAAACATATCCTCTGAGGGGAAAATAATACCTCTAATCTAGATTCAACTCTATAATCATCAAATTCTAGGTCACCCTCTAAATTCTCATCTTCCTCAAATATGATATCCCAATCTTGATTAAACCAGAAAATCATCCAAGGACCATAAGAAAATTTAGAAATGTCATTGTTTACAACAAATCTCAATAGAGCCTTAAGTTCATTCTTAACGTCATTTTTTGTAAGTGATTCGCTATAAATTTTTCTTTTAAGTCCAGGGATAACCTCACTACCTTCACCTATTCCAAATTTAAAAGTCTTATGAACACCAAAAATAGTATCCCAATCTAAGCTTTGTACAAGCTTCTCTATTAGTCTCGTGAAATCTTTTCTCATATTATATCAGTTGAGGGGGCTAAGTATATTTTATATATCTGCCTCTTACTTTTTTGTCCCGGAAATCTGATCGCTCACAGATTCCATCCAATCCCTATATTTTTCGGGGTAGAAGTTCTTAAGATCTGAGAGTTCCCTTCTTGAAATTTCAAACCTATTTAGGACAAAAAGCTCTACATCTTTATCAGCTTCGTAATCAGTAATCTTAGTGGATACGCCTGGAACTTTCTTAGTTTTTGTAAATATCCATCCAGGCATCTTTGTATAATGTTTACTTAATGTGTTGTGCCACCAGTCAATAACAGGTCTAGGTAGAACCTTAGTGTGGTTGAACTGGTCAGCCTGTATGGGAAACTGTATGGACATTATCCTGTTTACCATAAAAAAGTTTCTAACTTTATCATTCCGGGAAACCTTGTCCCATTCACTATCTTTTTTAAAAATAGTTTTTACTACATCAAATAATTCCATCAATTAAAGTCTTTAAATGGATCAAACTGACTTGGAGCATTCTGTGAACTCACCCAGCTAGTTCCCTCTATGATCTTTACTCTATCCAAAGTTATAGACTTCTTAGGTAAAGATATTCCTCTTTTTAATTCATCAATCGTGCCTTCAATAACCTCCTGTGGTATAACTGCCTTATCCAACCACATTAGCTTATAATTTCTCTTGAGATTCTCAGAGGCCTTTTCTCTATTTTCCTTACTGTCAACATCGTCCAATAACTTCAAACAATATTTCGATGTCCACTGTAAAAAGTTATCGTCCTCAATCAATTCGGAAAAGGGTGTTTTAGCCCACTCAGTAGATTGGAGAGACTCGAGAATAACCTCTGCTTTTTTTGGAGTAATTCTGTGTGTTCTAGATCCCTTCTGGACTTCCCAGATACCCGGTACTGCATCTCCTTTATCACCAACTAACATTTTTATGAATACGAAGTCCCTCGGTACAATCTCATTGACCTCAACCTTATTGATAAACGTCTTAAGTTTTTCCTTATCTGGGTCCATTACACTTCCCATATCAAAAACGCTAGCAGCAGGGTTTTTGTTAAGCCATTCATCTTCCCAATTTTCTGGAACCGAAAGCACATTGTTTTTAGAATTTGCATTCCATACTATGGTCCAGTTGTCATTTTTCCATCTAGCCAGTTGGTGTAAATCCTTATCACCAGAAATAATAATGCAGTTTTCTCCTTTAGAGTTAAGATAGTCAGCCCAAAAATAAAGGAGGTCATCTCCCTCTGCTCCATTAACTTTAGAAAATACAAATCCCATTTTTTCTAAATGCTCACCATAAGAAGTTAAAAGATTAAAGAAAACACTCCAATCAACCTCCTCGTCCTTAACCCTATTTGATTTATATCCACCACCTTCTATTTCAACGTCCTTTCTCCAGCTTCTGCTGTCCGCGGCAAAAACCAACCTACCCCCCGTTGGGATAGATCTTAAGGAAGATGTAAGATCAGTAGATATTTTACGAATAAACATAGACTGCTCGTTCGCTGTACCCAATATATCCATTGGATTCTTATTCCCATATCCACCAAAAACACCAAAAGTTTTATGGAAGATGTAATTTCCGTCTATTAATACATTAATCATTCTTATAAAAATTTAAATTTCCCCAATCTCCAGTTTCATTAAAATAAGGATCTTCTATTCTCTCGTCAAAATCCTTAAAATCCTTAAAATCCAAGTAGTCAGCATTTAATCTTCTCTCTAGCTTATCTGCGTCATTTCTTTGGGATAATCTTTCCCTCCTAGTCGATTCATCAATATCTAGATAAACAACAAAAGATTCGATCCTATCCTCACGTTTCATAGACTCAAGTCCAGAAGGTGTCATTATAAAAAGGTTGCTTGAATAAAATTCCTCTAAAGATGTTCCATATATCCAATCATTAAAAACTACATGCTCATAGAACCTTTTGGTTTCAATAAACCCATGGATTGCGGTATCCAGAGATATAAAGTGGTAGTCTTTACCATCTTCCTCGCCTTCTCTTGGAGGACGGGTGGTGTGTGAAACACAATACTTAAAACCCTTATCTTCCAATTTTTTTCTAAGGTGATCTTTCCCAGATCCACCCTTTCCTACTATAATTAATCTTTTCATTCTATTTCCAAAAAACCTGTATAAGTATAATCCCTAAAGCCAACATCAAACAAACGAAGGTCTTTAGATTAACTCCCTCCCCAAGTATAAACCAACTCCAAAAAGAAACAACAAAAGCACCGATGGCAAATTGGATTAGTCTTATTTTCCAAACACTCTCCCAGGCCTCATATCCAATCTTAGCACCATAAACGAAAAGTATTGACAACAGAATACCGAGTATCCCTATATTAAACCACGTATTGGTCCTAAACCAATCCCACCTTATCTGGGAAAACTGCTGAAACCAAGCACCAGATTGAGCAAGAGCTATTATAATGACAAAAATTAGTCCCTGTTTATTCATCAGACTGATTCTCTATCGAGTCAAACTTATCTAATGCTCTTTGCTTATCAGATATTGCCCAAGCCCATTTACCAAAATCCTCGTTTCCTGGGAAAATCTCTCTTTCGTTAAGTTCTATACCAAAAACAACCTTCGGCTTATCAATTTTTCTCTTAAAAACCTCATAGGCAACTGTTCTTTTCTCTGTAGGTTCAATCTGCTCGTACATCATTGCCTTTTCGCCTCTTTTATAGAACTTATAGATATACGTATTTTTTCTTATTTCTTCTGGTAATAAATCCATTATTCTACAAGTTTTTGTATTTTAAAAATCAAAGATAGCAGACTTACTACTGGGTCAATTACAAGCTGTCTTTGTGCTTGGTGGTGTGCTACCTCGACAACTACCGCAGGAACTATCTTAGCATATGATGATTTGTTCTTCATTATCCACTGTATGAATTCTTCTCCCAAGGCTGCCATCACATCATCGACCTTAGATGAGTATTGACCTACTATAACCTGATAATTACTGATCGGGTCCTTTGAAGTAAAAATCATATTGTATAGGTCATCGTAAGACCAGCCAGAATCTCTAACTCTAGAAATGTCTATCTCCTTTACCCCTTCAATAACCCAAGACTGTATCCTATTTAAAGAAGACCTTAAATCAGGAAAGTATTCCTTCTCAAACTCGTCGAGCGAAGCATCGTCTATAGAAATTGAGAGCTTACTGAGAATTAATTTAATCCTAGATCTCCATTCTTTTCTGAGAAATTCCTCCTCAGACTGACTAATGGGGTCAAAGTTGATTACTTCAAATCTACTCTGTATAGCCTCAGGTACCTTATTTAGCCAATTACAGGTAGCTACAAATCTAGTATTCGAAGCAAATTTTTCAATAGTTCCTCTAAGGGCTTTATAGAATTGATCAGAAGCTCCATCAAACTCGTCAAGAACAACTACTTTCTTGGAGGATTTTCCGTCCATAATACTCATAGTTGAGCAAAAATCGTTGATCTTGGTACGAATGGTATCTACCGAACTCTCATCAGATACGTTGATGAAGATGTGGGGTAAACCGTTTGAAAGTATTTTAGCGAGTGTTGTCTTACCACATCCTGGAGACCCAGCTAATAAAACGTTATGGTTAAGACCTTTATTATCAAAAAGCGATCTGATCCTGTTTGGCAAGATCATATGCTTAATTTCCTTTGGTCTTAACTTCTCTGTAAGGAGTTGATCTATCATAAAAAGCTCTTTACTCTTGTACAGAGAAAAGAGCCTTTAGTTTCCCATTTAGAACAGTTTAGACATATCGTCTGATAGGGTTTTGTCTGTTCTAACCTCTATAAATCTCGGTAGGAAAAGACTTCTATTTTCGTACTTATCTGTAATTGTAACATTGTACTGGACAGCAGCTATTTTACCTACCAGATCATCAGGATTCTTACTTAATATTTCGAGATCCTTATCAGTGAATCCAGCACCTATCTTTACGTTAAGGGTTTTTGATTGGTCTGTACAAACCAATCCTCCGATATATCCCTCTCTTTTACCCTCTCCTGGGTACCAGCCGATTATCTCAAGGTCACAATCATTAACTTCTTTAAGTTTAATCCAGCTTTTACTTCTCTTACACTCATAGAAATGATCATTCTTACAAATCACACCTTCACCTCCATCGTCAACGATTCTCTTATAGATAACTAGTGTGTCTTCCATTGAATCTACCTCCCACATCTGGCCAAGTCTAATATTGGAATCCTCGGGTAGAAAATCCAACGTCTCTGCAAGAGACCTCCTTCTCTCTGTATACAGTACAGAGCCCTTGCCACTTTCAAGCGTTGTATTGTCATCCAAATCAAACACATTGAAGAGGAAATTGTCATCTATATTGTCAGGGGCAGTTCCTTTTAAAATCTGTGTGACCTTTCCGGAAACTGACTTTCTATCAAAATCCGTTAACTCACCATCATAAAATACATTAGTGTATCCAGCCTTATCAGAGATCACTGAAAGATCCTTCGAAATCTTGCTTAATTTAGATGAGTCCAGCTCATTGAATGCACGAGTATAAAAAGAGAATGACCTATCGGGATTCATCATAGCTATAACACGAACCCCATCGTACTTCTCTTCACAATAGATTTTGTCCCAAGTTTCAATCTCCCCCTGTTTGTCCGTTGCAAGCATCAAAGAAGGATCCGGGATAATTTCACTCCCAACCGCTTTATTGATTAGCTTAGCACCTAGTCCGATATTCATCCTTTTGGTTAGTACTTTCATGAGCATCTTCCTTATACCTAGATCAACGTCGCCGTCAGGATCAAAAGTGTGTTCAAGAAGATCCTCAGCCCTTTGCCTAAGAGAATCATTTGCAGCAGGTGCAACTTTAAGCTCTTCCACCAAAGTTTTAAATGTGTTCCAAAACTCCTCTGGATCTCTCTGATATTTTCTTCCAGGAGTATGGGTATTGATATTTAACTTGTGGAGTTTTGTTGTAATAAACGGGTTAAAACAAACATCCAAAAGGTATTCCATTTCGTTAGATAAATTTTCAGAAATGAGTGTTTGTTTCACCTTCTGGGATCCGTTACCAGAAAGTCCCTCTATCTTCATGAATATTTCTAGTTCTTTCTTCATATGTTTTTATTATTATACAAATCTAAGAAACCAAAACGTACTAAAAAAACGATCTAAACTAAGATAGGTTCTCCCGATCGACTTGTGATGACCCAAGAATTTTTAAGTAGTGTCGTGTATAGGCTATTAGAATCAACAGGTACTGCTCCGGATACCTGACAAACCAAAGAACCTGCAACATTGGATATTCTCAAGCAATCAAGATAAGACACATCATTTGTTAACAAAAGCATGAAAACAGCACTAACAGTATCACCTGCACCAGACACATCAGTCACCTCTATTTGAATTCCATCAACCTGTTCAAAATCTGAATTCGTCTTTAGCACCATTCCATCCTCTGAGAGGGTAAGTAAAACACCACTAAAACCAAAAGAGTCCATCAAAGAATCCATCAGTTTCATAGTCCGTTTTAGATCAACTCCTTCATGCTGTGGGATGTTAAGGGAAGCCTTAAACTCGCTGAGGTTTGGTTTTATCCAGGTAGATCCTGTGTATTTAGAAAAATCCTTATCCTTCGGATCAGTAAGTGTGGGTATACCAAGATCAATACAGATATCAGTCATTTTACGTATAAGTTCAGAGCTAAGCATCCCCTTTCCATAGTCCTGTATAATAACACCATCCATCTGGTGTATAATGTCATTAAAGGATTTCAATACCTCGTCTTGAATATCTGGTATCAACGAATCGCTTGTCTCGGAATCTATTCTGACAATCTGATGGTTATTTCCAATAACCCTAGTTTTTTCTACAGTTGGTCTAGACCAATCCTTTATCATTAAAGAATGTATATTCCTTTGGTTAAGTAAATTATCGATTTCTAGAGATCCCCAGTCGTCTCCATAAACACCAAGCAACCAGCACTCAGATCCAAAAGAAGAAACATTTTGGGCAACGTTTGCAGAACCACCCAAACAATATGTTGAATTTGATTTTAAAACCACAGGTACTGGAGCTTCCGGAGAAACTCTATAGACCTTACCATAGATGTAATGGTCTAATATAACGTCTCCAACTACCAGAATTTTCTTTGAAGATAGAAGATCCTTTAGATCCATTTAAATAAAATTTATAAAGTGAATGTATCGCCTCCGCCTTCTTCTCCGCCTTCAGATCCAGATTCTTTAGCTTTTTCCTCAGCAAGCTTAGCTTCGGCTTCCTTATATTTCTCGTTCTTTTTATACTCGTCCATAGTGAGCCCGAGATATCTCTTGATTAAGAAGTCCTTGTCAAAATATGATTCTTCTTCCTCACCAATTTTTTGCTTCATTTCACCCAAATCGTTAATAAACTGAGTTCTCTTGGTATAATTCTGAAGTTGTATAAATTCTTCAAACAAATTCTCCCTAGTAAAATCTAGTCCCAAATTGGATTTAAAAGATCTATCTTTAGAAAGCTCCGGAAAATCTAGACACATCTGGATATAAAGAGGCTTTACTAATATTTCCTGGAAAATGGACCTAAGTCTTGTCAAGAATTTCTCAAACCTAATCTCGTCTCTTTCCAGTTGATCTATACTAATCTGGTAATTAGCTGGTGTTCCACTTCTGAATGAGAATCTAGCGTAAGGTATTTTAGAATCCTGCTTTAACTTATTATAGAAGTATATGACATTATCCATTACATTGAAATCAGGACCATTTGGATCAAGTGTTTCAATCTGTGGAGATTGTCCATCCTTTTCTGGAAATAAGTAGTTTTTATAGAATTGTACCTTCGGTCTTCCATTTACAGTCAATTCACCAGAAGAATCATTTATTTCCATCTCCTCCTTGTATACGGACATTAGCTGTCCGAGGGTTTGCATGGCTTTTTGCTGTGATTGACTACCAACAGGTATAACAAACTTAAGTCTATACGAGGCATTCATCACATTCCATATTACCCTGGTATTTTCCATGATCCTAAGAATGTTATAAGATCTTATCAATCTCTCAACATAACTTACTCTGGATATAGTATTCCCCTTGGCGTAAGAGATGTATATTACCTGTTCACTCTTAAGCTTTCTGGTCATTTTAGTGTCTTCCGGATACTGGATCCAGATTTGCTGGAATTCACCGTTAGGTTGTGGCTCAGTAGCAGGTTGTAGAGATGTCGGATCAAGCTCCTTAAAGCCAACAATTTTTTTACCATCTGTTGCATACACTATTTCAAAGGCAAGAAATCCATCAATCAAGAATTGCTTGAAATATTGCCATCCAAGAATTCCTTGTTGAAACCCAAATAACATATAAAGATTTCTATATGTTTCATCCAGTTTATCAACAATCTCTGGTTTAAGGTCTATGTTTGAAAGCGAAGGATAACCTATAAAGTTCTTATCATCATAATTGATAGCATCATCGGTTAATGTGTCCAGGATAAAATCAATCTCTCCATTGAGTGAGAATTTTCTTAAGAAGTCTCTTTTTCCAAGGTAATCTTTATCGAAATAAGCAATGTATTTTCTTACCTTAGTGTCCTGGTAACCTAAAGTCCAGTAAAAAGCATTATTCTCAGTAAAACCAGTTCCCTGTTCATTGAAAAAATTAGATTCAGTAGCACCAACAGCCTGAGAATTACGGATAACCATATCCTCATACTCCATCCCAAATTTTCCTACCTTAGATAAATTTTTATATAAATTACCTAAAAAGGATCTTTCTGCTACATAATCTAAAAAACCTGCCATTTTCTATCTTTATTCTTGTGGTGCTTCTTCTCCTTCTCCGCCAGGAGCTTCTTCACCCTCTGGTTTTTCTTCTTTCTCAGATTCAGCCTTCTTAGCTTCTTCCTCTTTTCTTTTTTCTACTGCCTCCTTGTTAGCCTTAATATCGTCAGCATTCATACCTAAATGAGATTCAATTAAATAAGCTAAAGAGAAGAAAGGCTCACCGGTATCGTCAGTAAGGCCATACATGCCATCGATTTGTTCCTTTTTCTTTAGCATTGTTTCTATTTCCTGATTTGTTCTAAAAGGATTGTCAGAAACAAACTTAAGACCGAGTTGGCTTTTAAATAGATAGTCTTTTTCCAGTTCAGGGAAGTCTTTACACATTTGTATCCACAAAGGCTTTATCAAGATATCCTGGAAAATAGATCTAAGTCTACTTATGAACTTGCCGAATCTTATCTCCTCTTTATCGAGACCCTCCGCTCCGTTCGAATAGTTACCTATAGACCCTCCGTCAGGACCCTGGAATCTAGAAAAGGGTACTTTTGATTCCTGAACCAGTTTGTCGTAGAAATAAGCAAGAGGCTGTGGATCATTTAGGTTTGGTCCAGCATTGTTAATAGGTTCTATAGTTGGAGTTCCATTAACTCCAGAAGGCATAAGATAGTTCTTATAAAACTGTATCTTAGGTCTACCATCAACAGTTAACTCACCACTTTCGTCATTGAATCTAATATCTTCCTTATAGATACTCATAAGCTCGCCCAAAGTTTGCATAGACTTTTGTGGAGATCTAGATCCGATTGGTACTGTCATCTTCATTCTAAACGAAGCATTCATAACAGACCAAATAACCCTAGTGTATTCGATAATTCTTAGTACATTGTAAGGCCTAATAAGTCTTTCAACATAACTAACTCTAGAAACTGTATTACCCTTTGCAAAGGAGATATAAATAATTTGTGAATCATAAAGCATTCTTCTTTTATTTATATCCTTAGGGTATTGGTACCAGACATTAAGATAAGTTCCATCTGCTTGCTTTTCAACAGATGGCATAAGGGTAGTAGCATCAAGTTCCTTAAATCCTATTATACTCTTACCTTTATCGTCATAAACAATCTCAAAAGCTAAGAACCCATCAACCATTAACTGTCTAAAATATTGCCAGGCACTAATATCATCATTAAAGCCAAACATGTCGTAAAGCTTCTTGTAATTCTCGTCTATACGATCCTTTACTTTATCTTTAATTCCAGTTAGATTCAAAAAAGCAGGATGTGCAAAGAAATTATAAGAATCGAAAGTAATGGCTTCATCACAAACAGTATCTAGGATATACTCTATTTCCGGATTCAGTGCAAATTTTCTTAGGTAGTCTCTTTTTCCCGAGTATTCTTTGTCATAGTAACCTATAAACTGTCTGGTGGTGGTATCTTGTCTACCTAAAGAATAAAGCAAACTCTCGTCATCGATAGATTGCTTCTTCATGAACTCCGCCTCGGTAGTACCAATAGCCTGGGAATTCTTAATTACCATGTCACCATACCTCATACCAAAGTTGCTGAGAGACTTTACAGACTCTCTGATTCTTTGTAATATCGGGTTTCCACCTTGGTTTTCGTTAAATCCGGCCATTTAAAATAATGTGATCTAGTTTTGTATTAGAGACTAAACATTTAATTTCGATCTATAATCATTATATATCCCATTAACCGATTGACCCTCTATTCTAAAATTGGAAAGATATGGTATTCTAACTAAATCCTCGTAGTCGACAACTTTTACACCGCTAATAAATTCAGATTTAAATCCAGTCAAAGAAGTTTTCCAACCAGTTCCCTCAAGTAGCCTTTTAAAGGAATTCGATATATTAGTTATGGGTAACTGCGAGTTGTATGTGGTATTGCTATTTTCTTTAAACAGTGAATAATACTGATCCCAAAGTTTAAAAAGTATATTTCCTCTATAGTCGGGAGGGATAACGTTTAAATCAATAGAAATCATTATCGATGTATCCTTATACTTTTCCTTTTTTAGGAAAATAAAAAGGGGGTACCTATCTATAAAAGGATGTGAGTCCGAAACTCTAGTCTTAGTTTTATATTCGCATGTATAAAACTTACCAGGAACAAAAGTTCCATTAAATTCCATAGAACCTCCAGTACCATCGGGTCCATATTTTTTAAGGTAGTATGAATTCGAATCTGTAGAAATCTGTGAGGTCGAAGAGAATTCACCTCTTAGGGCTTTTATTTGATCCTCGAAGGATTTCATATTAATACTTACTTTTTTTATAAAAAGATTTATCAATCTCAAAAAAAGACCAACCCAACATCATGAATCCACAGATAATATGTACGGTTATATCAAGGACAATCATTTGCTTTTAAATAAGAAGTTTTCATCAACCACACCGAATTTATATCCTCTAGCATCAGCCCATCTTTGGGCAGCTTTAAATTTGGCTTGGTTAGTAATCCAGATTTGCATTTTATGATTGTAAGACTTCAACTTCTTAAGAGTTGAATTTCCTTCCAGTATCGGTCTTTTAAAATGCTTTTCTGGTTTTACCTCTATTATCCAATCCTGAGTTTCCCCGTCATCCTTCATTACTTGCATATAGAAGTCAACATTATATTGGTGCTCCTTTTTATCAAGTGGGTTGTAATAAGGTATAGAAATAGGTTCAGAACTCCACTTTAATATCTGTTCGTTGTTATCACAATATCGACAGAATCTAAATTCCCAAGAAGATCTACAGATTATATTATGGACATCACCTATATACTTGTCCGGATTCTGCGGAACATATAACCCAGATTTATAATCCCCATTGGGTTTTATTTTCTTTATATCCGGCATTTTTATACATTATATGTATTGTCATCACCTGTTATATAAGAGAAAGGAATTGTTTTTGGTGCTTTTGGTGGATGTATTTTTTTCCATCCCTTTGCTAATCCGTTTTTTGCAATTTGTGTGTAGTATGCAAAAGGATTGTTGGACTTTTCTGGATTAAATCTATTCCAATATTTACAAAGGTCCTCCATAGCAAAAGCCATACAGTCTGCTTTATCATCAGGATCCCGATAAGCCATTTTTTTTGATATACCCTGAACCATAAGACCAAACATCTCAATAGTTTCAGCAGTAAGCTCACCCTTTTCTTTAGATTCTAGGATAGCAGCCATCAAATCTTTATTTCTAACATACGCTTTTGCCATAACCTTTTCACTTATATTATTTTTAGATTAAACCCCGAGGTTAGTTTCGGTCTAGATCTTATCCTCCTCGGGATCCTCATCAAAAGAAATGAGCGTTTCCCCAGAAGGTTTTTTTCCATCTGGAGCAACGCTCATTTTATCAGCTATATTATCGACGAAAGGTTCTGGAGATTCTGATTGTTCCTTTCCAGTTGGAGCAAAGGACCAAACTTTACTAAGTATTTTTTTTAGTTTTTTTTTGACTCCTCACTCTCGTCTAGGTTATATCCCATTTCGGTATTAACCTCAACATCAGTTTCAGCTTCAGTTCCTGCTGCAGGTGCTTCAGCTAATTCTTGGTTTGTTTTCATAACGTCTGCTACTGCTTTTTCTGCTTTAGCAACTTCAACGTCATATTCCGCTTTGTTCTCACCACCTGGTGCTACTGCAAGTTGTTGATCTGTCTTTTCAACATCATCGGCTTCATCAAGATTATATCCCATTTCTTTACCAACTTCGTGATGCATTTCTTTACCCGTATCGTCGCCAGGAGCTGAAGCCATTTCAGGATCCGTTTTAACCATGTCAGGATTTTTCTCCTCTGCATCAGCAGTTTTTACGTCGTAATCTGCATGATCTCTTCCACCTGGCGCTTCTGCTAGGTTTTGATCGGTGTTTTCAACGTCTCTTTCAGATAACTCAGTGTTACCATCAACAGGAGCCTCAGCCATTTCAACTTCAGGTGAATCAACGTCTTCCGAATTTTCATTTACGTTGTATCCCACTTTGTCAACCAGAGAATCTTTTAACTTAATATCATATTTGGTTTCCTTCTCGCTCCCTTCTGGTGCTTCCTCTAAATTAGCATGATCTTCCTTTTCGATGTCCTTTTTACCAGCATCGTCTTGATCTTTAGCAGAAGGGGCTGCAGATGTATTAGCCTTTAATGTAGCAGCTGGAGTTTTGTCTTTTGCAGATTCAGTTTGTTTTTCAGGAGCTACTGCCATTTCTTGCTCCTTAATTTCTTCCTGAGTCTCGTCTGCTTCTTGGTTTTCTTCACCAGCAGATTTTAATGCCTCCTCAATATCAACAATCTCATCCATTCTGAAATCGCCTGTTCTTCCGTTATCCATAAGAACTGTATAGGATCCAGAAGTACTGTCTATAGAAATTATTTTTCCAGTATTGCCAGACTCCTTTACCTTTACGTAGTCACCTACTGTAAATTTCTCATCTTCATTAAGCTCGTTTATCTCGACAGGTGCAGATTCAATCCTTTCAATCTCTTCGTTAACTGCTGCCCATTTTTTCCTTAGAGATCCTAACTCCTGCTCTAGCATATGCTTAGCTCTCACCATCTCTTTAGAGTTTTCATAGAGAGGATTGGTTGACATCAAATTTGAGATTTTATTAATCTCATTTTCTACAATGGAGATATTGTCAATAATCTGTTTTCTATCATTCAACATAATAGACTTGATCTTGTTCTCACCCTCCAAAAATTCTGTTAGTCCTTCAGAAATGTCATATTTCATAAGATCCTTAACCATATTACTAGCTTGAGATCCATTAACTTGGAATAATGAATTCTCGTTCATACCCTCGTTAATCCTATTCAGATAGATTTTTGAATTCCATTTAATTAGATTGACAGATACACCTTCAAATACTTTAGACTCCAGTCTTTTAGCAAAATCCAATTCAACGATACTTGAGAACCCATTATAAAGATTGATTAGGTCCGAAACTGCTTTAGATTCGTTAACACCCAAACTTCCAGAAATTTCCAAAGCAACTTGTTTTGCGAGTTGGTTCAGATCGCTGAAGTTAATTTTAGTATTTTTTGAGTAAATAGTAGCTGAGTCATTTTCTTCAACAATCTTAAAGCTGCTGTTACCTACGTAAAAGCTTAACCCGTTCTCGTTAATCTTAACCATAGGGGAATAAAAAGATTCCAATAAAGATCTATAAGATTCAGGTAAGGAAGAATATTCTACATTAGAAAGTCTTTTAACACCCTCTGAATTTCCCTCGAAGATATTATTACCTATAGTAAATACCGTTTTACCGCCACTTACATGGACAGGAGAATATACTTTCATTACAGAAGAATTTCCGTTATTAACTGGTATACTTAACTTAGTCTCAGTAGACTCCATTAAGGAAAGGTTATTAACTAGGTTTCTAACGGTAGGGTTGAACGACCATCTAGAAAGTTCCTTAGAAAGAAGAGTAACTGATTTGTTCTCAGAAATTAACCACTTATTTAGAGATTCAGTTACAGGAGAATAAAAGTCAGATCCTGCGCTTTTTTCAATTGAATATAAAGCCTTTGATACTTCGATCTCAGGCAATAGAGATTGGACTTTCTCATTAACTGCTTCCAAAGCAGATTTTACTTTATTATCCCATTTAAAATTTTCAAGCTCCTGAATAAAAGATTCAGCTAGAAGAAATTCAGGAATATTATTACTCTTTAACAAGTGTGTAAACTTCTCACATAGTATTTTAACATTAGGATGTTCGTAAATTCCAGTTCCTTTTAAAGAAAGGATGGACTCGTATACTCCAAGGTTATTAACTGCTTGTGAGTCGATAAAAGCCCTTGCTGAAGCATCAGTTTCTGCTACTTCTCTTAAGCTCTCAGAAATGTTTTCCATTTCAGCACTAGATTCATCTTTTGTACCATCTACGTAAGAACCTGAATTTTTAGAATACGTCGATCCAATTCCTCCCCAAGACTCCATAAGACTTTGAGCTGCAGACCTAGATCTTGCTATCTCTTGGTTTCTTATCATTTCGATAGGGTTTGGTGTGTTTTCCCCTTCACTTTCTTTTACTACCTGATCTACCGATTCGAGGATAGCGGATTCATTTACAGACTCTCCATTTTGTATCTTATTAATGTGAGATTCGCAAATAGATTTAACCTCAGGGTTAGTGGTTGTTTCCCTAAGAGTTTTTAATTGATTAAGTAAGTCCATTCTACTTGTGTTTTTTTACTTTCTATATATCACACCTGTGATATTGAAACTTTTCCATTATATATTCGCCTAAAAGTAATTTTTTTGGAAAAAATTATCTTGCTATAATAATTTCAAGCTTTACATCAATATCCGTGTGTGGGTTACTGAATATAATTCCACCATCTTCATACGGTAAGAAATCCTCACTGAGGTTCCATCCGGTTTTTTCAGAATCCGTCGATCCCAGTTTTCCGCCAGTCAATATCATCATCTCTCCGATGTTATAGGTGTTTCCTCTGTAAGTCCAATAGATGTATTTTTTTACCTGTGGTGTTCCGTTAGTTGGAGTGGGAACTCCAGGTATAATTGGAGTTTGAGCTCCATAAAGTACAGTATTTTTAGGTGATGGATATTTTACTTTTACCGCTACCCATTTAACAAACCCGTTTTCGTCACCAATATCGGTTTGACTTATACTTACACTTTTACTTCTTTTCAGGGATATCTTTAATCTAGAATATGTTATAACCTCATCCTGGAGATCACTAAAATCAAAAAAGTTAGTTATGTTATAATCTTCCTCTAGCACAAATTTATCCTTCCGAAAAAGGAATCCATCCATAGGCTGTGGTGGGCATATTATAGGTCTAGTTGCCATTAGCTTGCTGTTAATATTGTAAGTTTAACTGGATATTCTGTTGGGTTTGAAAATACAAATCCACCAGTTGCTGCTCCAGTATACCCAATTTGCTGGTCCATATCGGGAAGAGTTTGCCATCCCTTCCAAGATGCCTCTGGTTTTACTTGTCCAGTAAGCATCATCATATCAGACATAACGTACCTTAATCCACTGTTATAATGCCAATAAAGTAATCTCTGATCTTCCACAGCATCTGCTTTATAATGTGCCCTAGCCATTACTAAGCTTACCTCTCCTAATGTAGTGTCATAGTCTCCGGGGTCTAAGTTAATTGAGGAATCCGGGGAAATCACAAAAGTTTGTTTCTGATAACTCGAAAAAGATTGCAAAGGGTGGAAATACTCAGAAAGATCTAGCTTTTCATCTATCTCCGCTTGGTATGTCACATTCATGGAGGTTTGAAAAATTCTAACCTCGTGAGGATCGTTATAATTGGAGAATGTTAAATTTACTCTTTTAAGTGATCCAGGATCATTAGCTATTAATGTATATTCAGTATTAAAAGGTCCTGATTGTCCAGTAGTTAATGCAGAATTACTATCACCATAACCAAAAGGTGTACCAGATCCAGTTCCTCCAGCACTTGATCCGCCACCAAAAATTTCTAAATTATCTCCTATGTTTGCGCTCATTTTAAAGTCTTGTAGGATTGATATCGGGGTTTTCCGGTAATTTGACAGAATTTGGTCTTACCCTTGTCTTATTAGAGTTTGCATTAACTATCTCAACATTATCCTGAGAAATTGGTTTTTTATTATTTTCCTCATCTTTCTGAATTTCCTCTGTAGAATCCTCTTTTTCCTCAGATTTATCATCCTTGCGTATATCCATAGGATCTGGTTTAAGCATCTCCAGTGAGGAATCGTAAATAAGGGGCTCACTTATATCTTCATCCAACCCGTCGTTAAGGGTAGAGTCGAGATCAGAAAAATCGTCATCATCAGGGACTTTATCCTCTTCAGGCTTAATATAGTCTACCAAAGACTTAATGAACCCTAAAGCAACTATTGGGAGAATTGCTCCCGAAACAATAGAAAGTATTCTTTTCTGGAATATCTCCTCCTCTTCAATAAGACCAAAAAGCTCAGACCAGGATTGATAGTCTCCTAGATTTACAAAAGCATAGTATGTGTTACCCATTGCTTGCATTGCTGTAAGCAAAAAGAATAAAAACCAAACCAAGCTCTTGTTCATTTTATCCATAGCAATCAACGAAGCAAGGGAAGCAGCAGCACCAACTTCAAAAGCTATAGCAAGAGAAACAGCTAACCATGTTGGGTTTGATAGCTTAAAAAAGTCAATTACGTGGATGGTGGAAATTACAGACACCATCAAGTATAATGACACGAATGTGGCTATAATAAATCCGCTTACCAGTTTTGATTTATTCTTCACTCTTTTCTAATTTATTTTTAATTTCTGACAGGGATATCTTCTTTCTATCAAAATCGTCCTCATAAATAAGAAACTGGAACATCACCTGATTCATTTCATGTCTCATCTCTTCACGGGTTAGAGTATTAATAGAATTAAGTTTATCGAGGATAAGCTCGTTCTTAGCCTTTGTCTCTTTTTCTATTCTGTCTATATCTCTATTTACACCACATTGTCTAAAAAAGATAATTACCAAAAATCCCAATACTACAAATTGGAAGTTGTCTTTAATTTTCTGTATCATAACTATTTACAATTTTAGTTTCTCTATATATCTAACCTAATATACTTTACAACAAAAAATAGGCCCCAGTTACCTGGAGCCCATCTTAATTATGAGTAAATATGGTTATTATGCCAATTCAATACCCTGTTGAGCAGCTGCTAACTCTTTTTCAAGAGCTTGGATTTCCTGAGCATCTGCTTTAGCAGATTCAAGACCTTGTTCAAAGGGTTTAAGCATAGAAATAAAATCCCTAGCCATTGCTAACCCAGTCCCAGATTGCTTAGAAATGAAATAGTGACTAGCTTCCAGAGGCAAAGCTTGCATATAAAGAATGTTATTCTTAATACCATCAGACTTTAACTGATCAAGCACTCTACAAATCTCGATTACCCCTAGTGATTCCTTTTCTTTCCAAGAAGCCTCGTTCTCCATAAAACTCATATACCTTTCAATCTGCTCCATAGATTCAAATTGAATTGCATAAACCTTGGTCGAAATTCTTTTTTTAGCATTTTCAAGATTTTCCTCAGCAGCTTTAATTCTTCCTTCGTTTAGTCTAGAAAGGGCCTCTTCACCTACTGAATCAGCCATTTGGTCAGCATTGATCTCTACTACCTTGTTCTGTGTTTTCTTCTTTGACATTTTAATTCTTTTTATTTTTTAGTTATTTTATGAGTATTGTTTCACTCGGAGATGTTAAAAACATCAAATTCTTCCCTGTTGTGCTGGAGATATACTTTCAACCTTTCCCTTAAATCCTTTACTGGATATAACTTAGGTTTATCCTGAGGTCCAATATGACAAAGGAAACCACCGTGTGTTTCCAAGCCGGTTTCTTCCTCTATGATTAATCTATACAGGCTAATCTGAATTGAATACTCGTTATGTGAATTCTCATATAGATCAGCAAAGGGATGGAGAAGTTTTTTGAAACGCCCCTTTGGGTGTTTATCATCTTTAAATTCCTTATTGGTCTTCCAATCTCCGATTAGGAACAAAAGCTTATTTTTCTTCTTGTCCCACATAAGAAATGGTTGATCCACGGTTCCAGCTAACCTCCATTTTTTGGAGAAAACCTTAAGCTCGGATTCTAACGGAACAAGATCTTGGAACCTCTCGTCCTTAAGTGATAAAAATTTTTCTACTCTACTTCTAACTTCAGGATCTTCTGGAGTTTCAGGATTTAGTCCTGTCCAAAAATCTTCTATCCATTTATGAACCGCTGTACCTAGGACATTAGCAACATTTGCTTTTTGTTGCCATTCTTCCTTCACAACAGAAACGTCTACACCTCTTTCCTGAGCTTTCCTATTTGACCAGTACTCCCTGTCAAAAGGGACTTTAAATTTCTTAAGGAACGTGGTTACTGAATCATATTTAATCCCCTCAAAATGATACGTATGAGCTGACTCGTTAAATATAAACTCTGGATTCTTGAATATGTCTAGCTTTCTCTGATATTCTTCTTTTACTTTCTCTATATTATCCAAGCCCAATATAATTTATTATTAATTCCCAATTCAGTGCAAGTAGTACTATCACAACCACCTCTATTATAAACCTAAAAATCCATATCCACGAAAGATACCTAAAGAAAAAATAATAGATTACAAGATATGAATCACCATTAGTCTCAGGTATAGGTTTAAGAACAGGAGTAAGAACCTCCTGTAAATTAAGCTTAGTAAGATAATCGTTTACTGGTTTAAGCTCTTCAAACACATAAGCAGGTCTAGCATCTACAGGAAATTCACGAGACATAGTGACCTCGGGTGGTAAGTTAACTACTGTATAAATTCTTCTCAGCCAATCTTTCCTGAGTCTAAGTCTTGTCCAGATAGGTGAATTAATACTTTCGTCATATACAGAATTCCTGTACTGGTAATAAACCCTTAACTCCTTAAGGATTTTCAATAACCTAAATATTGCTAATATTCTTCCCATTAGTTAAATTCTGATTTTCCCATAGCATCCTCCATCTTTTTACGTATCTTGGTGCGAGCCCTTCTAATTCTTGTAGCAATAGATCTCTTCTTTATTCCGTACTTGTCCGCGATATCTTTATACTTCATACCATTAATCTCCCGATCTATCATAATATCCCTATATAATGGATCGAGATCTTTGATTTCGTCAATAACCTGTTCGTACATATCGTCGATATCATTACCACCAGAAAGAAAATCCCAAAGTGGATCGTCTTCGATGTTATAAGAAGGATTTTTTTCTTCCGACTTCGCTGAGGTATATTCCATTTCATCAGAGGTCTGTGAAATGTATCTTTTTCTACTCTTCAATAATAGAAGAGATTCGTTTCTTGCAATGTTGTAACACCATGTAGAAAAATTTCCACGCTCAGTGTCATATTGTTCTATCTTTTGCCAGACTTTAGACATCGCATTAAGAAAAGCATCCTCTGCTAATTCAAAGTCCTTTAAGATGTTGTAACAATGGTTTAATACCCCTGGTTTAACCCTTTCATAGAGTGGGTTGAATTCTCTTTCGTTCCGTGTCCTGATGAAGTTCTCAGCCAAGACCTGGATGTTTTTTTCTTTTGCCATTTTGATTCCCCTAGATTCCTTTTTATTCCTATTTAATATTTAATCTAACCAGCTCTATCCCAGCATCAAAAAGAAATTTAAGGGATTCAAGTTTTCTGTAAAGATCCTTGAAAACCAATCTTTTTATTCCACTCTGTATAATTAACTTAGAGCATTCAAAGCAAGGAGAAACCGTTACATAAAGTGTAGCTCCGTCCGAACTCTGGGTACTTTTAGCTAATTTAGTAATGGCATTTGCTTCTGCATGTAATACATGAGGGAGCGTAACGTGAGAAGAATCCTCGCATATATTCGGGAATCCAGTTGGAGATCCATTATAACCATCAGAGATAATAGACTTGTCTTTAACTATTAGACTTCCGACCTTCATCCTTTCACAATAAGAATTTGTAGCCCACACTTTTGCCATTTCTAGATAGACCCGATCCATCTTCCTATCCTTAATAGAATAAAAGGTTTCGCTTAATTCATTGAAATTCTCAACAGATATAGCAACCTTTCCAATGTTCGGATTTGCTATCCAATAATCATTCTGTGAATGCTGCTCCTTTAAAAAGAAATCAGACGAGTTGATAAAAGTTTCTTCCATGTGCGATTTTTGGTAGTTAGAAACAAATATAACGTTTCCCACCGTTTGGAAAAAATGAAGTTATAAACAAATATTAAAAATTATTGGAAGAAGGTCTAAATGGGACGTCGTTAACAACCGTCAGCGGTGATTTAAGTGCTTGGTAGATAGCAGTAAGTATACCTTTGACATCATTCAAATCCATATTACCTCCTGAGGGTTGAGATTGTTGACCTGGGGTTTGCTTAGCTTTGGGTGTGTTCGAACTACTGGTGCTAGATTCGTTTCCTTTACCCAAGCCAAGCTTATCACCACCAGCACCTTTCAAACTAGATGCTGCATCCATTGCTTTCTGCTTCAGTGATTCTACATCTAAATTTGGATTTTTTGATGAAACTTTCTCTGCTAATGTGGTAGCATTATTTACCACGCTTCCCAAGGCTGTTTCGGGGTTTCCACCCGAATCTTTTATTTTACCCTTCACCATATCAGTTATAGAAGAAATTCCAGAGGATAAAGATTCATTAGATTTAATTCTATCCATAAAAGAATTGTTAGTACCATCCTCTTTTGGTGGGGAAATTTTTTCAGTCAAATCTGTCTTAGAAATAACCTGTTCAACAGTGCTTCCAACATCTTCTGGAATACTATCCGAAGATGGTGAATCGCTAGTAGCAGGTAAATTGTCGCTAGAAACTGGTTGAGATAATTTTACAAGATCCTCTTGTGTGAAGGTCTCCCTATCCTGCTCACTTAAAAAATATTTTATCTCATCTTTTAGAGAATCTGGATCCGATAATATCCCCTGTATATCATCCTGACCAAGTTCAGAGTATGCATAATTGATAAAATCCCGAACCTGCCCAAATCCTTCTTCACCTTTAAATAAACCAGTTTCGCTAAGAATGGAGCTCCATTTTACTATATCCTTTGCGGAAAGTCCATCTAAACCCATAGCGTATGATTCGTCTAGTCCACCAATCAGTTCAGATGCTTTTTCTTTCAAATATTTGAGATTCTCGTTAGAAACTATCTGCTCTCCCTCGGCACCTACCAAAAGTTCTGGTCCTTCCTCTCCAACCAAAGATAAACCTCCCTTTTTAAACAACCCACCTCCCTTAAGTCCTGGTATCTGAGATGCTATACCAGAAATTAAATTTCCAGTTTCTCCGCCTCCTATGATGGATTTAAAATCTATTTTTTCTCCACCCCCTATGATGGATTTAAAATCTATTTTTTCTCCACCCTTGACACTAGCGATCATGGATGGCAAGCCTTTAGCAAAATTACCTGCAACTGATCCCAAAGCTTTAGAAAGAACAGATGCTATAACGTCAGGTACTTTACCTTCTAACGTATCTTCGAGCTTACTTCCTACTTTATCACTAATTTTATCACCAACAATATTCCCGATAGCATCACCGGGATTTTTTGAAAGAAGTTCACCTATACCATTACCACCCAATGTACTATTTAAGATATCGTACATACCCTTGGTTTCCTTAGATTGGTTATCCATGGACTTCACAAGATCACCAAACATTTTTTCGAGCCCATCTCCCTTTCCTGTTAATCCACCTTTGGATAAGGAAGTTATTGCTTCGGAGGAAACCTTAGAAATATTATTGGACTCCTTCAATTCTTTCAGGAGGATATCCATATTCTTAGTAAGGTTTGCTATTTCACTAAGCATTTTATTAGTATCTGCTGGCATGTGATAATATATTTTTCATCCTCGCGGACATTCTATATATCCGGAAGAACCGTTCCTAAGAATTTGGGTTTGTAAAATTAAATACCTCTGATTGACCGCTTTCTTCTAAAGCTTTCTTATTCTCCTTATCAACATGCTTATTAAGCATATCAACCCAGATTTGGTATTCATAAAAAGGTATTGTCTCAACCCAAGATGGGTCAACAGAATGCTCTTTCCAGAGTCTAAATTTTAGATTAAAATAATTCTCTAAAGATATCTGAAATAACGAAAAGAGATCGGAACCCTCTGGGAAAGTAAATCGGAGCGGTGACCTCCCCATCACCGCAAGTATCGCATTTTACTTTCAATCTTAAATTAGTACCAATTTTTATCATCTCAGCAAGTTCGAAGTATGCAGAGAATTCTTCCTTAGTCCACTCCTCGTTAGAAGTTATCATAGA
>Ga0209654_1000292_pt1 | contig 52210 bp, 48 predicted proteins | sample SaaInl1SG_22_DNA_FD_184646 | JGI IMG/M metagenome (GOLD analysis project Ga0209654, IMG submission 184646) | Marine microbial communities from expanding oxygen minimum zones in the Saanich Inlet - ESP_161SG_22_DNA (SPAdes) (version 2) | ecosystem: Environmental > Aquatic > Marine > Intertidal... | reverse complement strand
CAATCTTGGTAAAAACTAGCCTATCATGTAGGCGTCCTTCTCTACCCTGCCAAAATTCATATTTCGTCGGATGAATCATATAACCTCCCCAACTTTCTGGCATAGGTACTGAAGACCCTTCAGGGTATTCCGTGGTAAATGCGTTGAATTTACTTTCAAGTGCTTCTCTCGAATCTATAGGTGCACTTTGCTCGGAAGCTGCTGCACCAATCTGACTTAAATAAGGACGTGTTTCGAAATATTCCTTGCTCTGCGTTGTAGCTATCTTTTCAATTCTTCCCGTAATCCTCACCTGTCTCTCTTGCTCTCTCCAGAAGAACAATGCACTAATATTAGGATTCTCCGCTAATGCTTTACCCTTTGCACTCGCATAGTTCGTGTAGAACACGAAACCTTGCTCTTGGATTTCTTTCAATAGGACTATTCTGCTTTCAGGCACCCCGCTGTTAACGGTAGAAACAGCCATTGCGTTGTAGTCCTTGATTCCAAGCTTCTTATATTCTTCGAACCAATTTTGAAATTGAACCATTGGATTCTGATTCACTTTATCCGTGTCTAAAGAATCGAAATTGTAGCTTTCTCTTATGTTATGTAAATCCATAATGCTAATTTAGTGTAATGGAGCAGACTAATACCCCTACAAAAGGATGCATCCTCGTATCCAAACCTTTAATCAACGACGGCTTCTTCGAGCAGAGCGTTGTCTATTTAACCGCACATGATAGCGAAGGTTCTCTCGGCTTTACCTTGAATAAACGATCTTCCTTAATCGCTCAAGATTTAATTGAGGAGTTTCCGGGAAGAGATACGGTCTACTATGGCGGTCCTGTCGAGCAAGATGCGCTTTTCTTTATGCACGGTTATGACAAACTACCTGGAGCAGTACATGTTGGTAACGAACTTTATCTAGGAGGTGATTTTGAATTATTCAAAATACTTTATGCCGAGCAAAAGGAGAAAAATATGCCACTACCCCAGCCTAAATTTTTTCTTGGATATAGTGGCTGGTCACCAGGCCAACTAGAAGAAGAGCTCAAAAATGACACATGGATCATTCTACAATCTTCTGATATAGACGTGATGGACTACAGCGAAGAAGTTTGGAGGGAGGTTATGAAAAAAATGGGCGGTAAATATGCCTTATGGGCTAATGCGCCAAATGACCCTATGCTTAATTAAAGCGCACCCAGTACATTTAGTTTACGCTGTAATAACTCAACGAGCTCCTTAGCTTTATCACCTTTATAGGTACGTTTTCTGTATTGCTCTACCCATTGAACTCCTGTTATGGTATTGGTCAACCAAATTTCGTCGGCTTTCTGAAGCTCAAATGGATTAATACTCTCCTCTTTTATTTCTAGTCCTATTTCTTTGGCCCAACCTATAAGGTTTTTTCTAAATACACCTCTTAGCGGTCCATCTTCTAAAGGAGCCGTCTTCAACACATTGTCCTTTAGCACAAACACGTTAGCTGCATTCGCCTCGACGAGCATTTTCTTATCGTTTACCAATAACATAGCATCTAAGCCATTCTCTTGAGCAAAGATTCCCGCTAAAACATATAGAAGTGAATTTGAAGACTTCAACGTGGAAAGTAGGCCCGGCTGAACGTAGTGGTCTTTAAACAAATCGACTTTTAATCCTTTAGTTCTCCACTCGTAGTCTTGGGTATCTAATTCCTCGAGCTCCATCCACCAAACACATTCGTTGTTGGTCTGTGGTGTGTATTTACCTTCAGATTTGCGAACGACCTGCAACCGTAAGCGTCCATCAGTTACTGCGACTTCTTCCGCTAGTTTATTGGCTTCATCAACAAAAAACTCCGGAGTGAACTCCATAGGGATTGGCATTCTCAGTATTCTCATACTTGCCATTAACCTGAAGTAATGATCCTCCACAAACAGGAGTTTGTTATCACGCATTCGAATCGTTTCAAATACAGCATCTCCATACAATGTTGCTCGCTTCACATCTCCTACGGGCAGATCATTTGTATCGATAATGTTTCCTTGGTAATTGATCATATTTTTTTACTGATAGAGCGCCAAAATTAGGGCAAAAAAAATCCCCGCCTGCAAGGCGGGGATCATTAAAAACTATGTCAAGATTACTTCACCGTAATACGGCGAACTGCTGAACCTTGCTGCGTTTCAACTTTGAGAATATATACCCCAGAGTTCCACGTTGAAAGATCTATCTCTGTCGAGTTATCTAGAGCACGTTGCTGAAGTACTACTCGTCCCGTAATATCAAATACAGTTAATGTCTGAATTGCTACGTTATTTGCTGTAACTACGTTCATCAAACCTGTTGAAGAAGGGTTAGGATATACCTTCATTTCAAGATTAAACTCTTGAATACCTGCAGGTACACCTTCAGCTTGAAGCACTGTCGCCATACGAGGAACGATAAAGGACATTACTGTATCAATCCATGCTTGCGAAGTAGCTTCGTTATTAGGGTTCGCTGGATTCTGTGCAGCAAAAGGATCCATAGGATCGTACCAGTTCCAAGGTGCTGTATTCACAACCCAAGGTTGTAATGCATTAGTTGGCGGGATCTCAACTGTATAAATACACTCCTCACTTGTTGGGTTGGTGCTTTGCTCATCAACCCAAACATCGTCGGTATACCCTGCATTAATGAAGATGTCGTTATTACCGTATCCATTCGCTGCCTTGATTGCACCGTAAGAACCTGTAACACTAACTACTGGGAAGAACTGCTGACCAATTGGTACATATACCATACCTGTATCATAAGGAGCAAAGAAATCGTACTTACTGTGGATGCTCAACATTGGAACATCACCTTGCTCTAACCATGCACCATCACCTAATGCACCACCCATATTAATTACCATCAATACGTCATCTGGCATTCCTGCGTGGTTCACATAGTTACGACCAGGTTGCGTGTAGTCCATTGTAGGGAGGTTCAATGCGTTAAGACCTGTAACGGTAACCTCACCACCATAACCGTCAATATCACCGACAACAGCTGTATCCACGTAAGGGTCACCTACAGTCACAGTTCCACCAAACATACCGACAGTATCCTGGTACTGGAATTTAGTGGGAGCAGTCACTTCAGAGTGTTTGTCAATAGTCGCGTAAGCAAAAGTGATGTAACCACCCGAACCTTGTCCCACCATGATCGTGTTCGAAGCATTAATTCCGTAAGGATTACCAGCGCCTACTTGAGTAAGGTTTAGGTAACGAACTAATGATTTCGCATCTTGGATAGAATAGTATACTGCCAACAAGTTTGTACCGCGACGTAGATCAAGATTGGTACTATTTGCCAACCATCCTAAACGGTAACTCGCAGCGATAGCAACATAACCCATTCTTGCGAATCGAGTACACATTTCAACAACGGCACTATCCTCTTTCGTTCCTAGTGGCGAACCGTTTAATCCTTTAGGAATGAAAGATCCTGTATGCCATACAATAACAACTGGACGATCCGTTGCCGTATCAACAGTTGGCGACGGCATATAAAAATCTGCCATCAATGGTTGAAGATTTGTCCCACCCAATAAGGCAGAATCGATGTACGGGTTAAAGTTCACACCGTACGCTACATTCGTTGACGTTACTACGTCAGCTTCGCTAAAAATTGGAGTCGTGTAACGCTGTGCGAAAACACTCGACGACACCAAAAGCGCGCAAATAAAAAGTAAAGTCTTTTTCATAAGCATGGTTTTGCAGGGGGGTTAATTAATTTGAATACTTAGATAGGCCAACCTCCCTACTAAAGGCCCTCCAAATACTTGATAAACTTTATTATTCAGCGCATTACTTGCACCTATCTTATAAGTCACAACGGTCTTACGATCATTGATCATGTGATTCCGGGTAAGTGAACACTGGGCATCTACTAAACCATACGATGGGATACTCCCGGTAAATTGAGGTGAACCTTCAAACAAGAATCCTTCTACCCATTTATAATTCACACCTGCCCCCATCAATTTATCCTTATCATTCTTGATAGGGTAATTTCTCATATTCCAACCAAGATTGAATTTGTGCTCTGGGGTGTTAAATGCTGGTACGATAGGGTCGCTTACCGCAGAGGTAAGCTTATTCCAACTGTAGTTACCGCTAAGGCTGTGGTAATCACCAATGAAGGTATTTAGGCCAATTGAAAATCCCTGCGTGGTCACCTGTTCGGTTGCATTGGCAGCTACGCGATAGACTTGAAGCTCTTTCAGTCGATCAATGGCCGTGGTACCCTCGACAATCTTTGCACCGATGATATAGCCAATGAAATCATTGTAGTTACTATAATAATAGTTTGCATCAACGAAAACACGCTCAAACAAGGTAGCTCTCCACCCGACTTCTGCAGTCCGTACTCTTTCCGGGCGAATGGCATCTACATCGAAATAGCCAAAATCGTGAGTCAAGCGCTCATTCCCTGGTTTGGCTAAATATTCTACGATATTATCTATGGTAACTAATGAGTCGAAACCATTGAGATTACCTAGTAAAACAGCACGCCCTACGTTGTAGTTAAGGTATTGATCAGCTAAGGTTGGGTTCCGAATTGCACTACTCACGCTGAAACGCAATGTGTGATTTTCATTAGCCTTATACACCACAGATGCGGCAGGACTCACCAATGGTTGAAAGTTTTGATTCTTATCTACACGTGCAGTAATACTAGTCTTGAGCCTTTCATCGCGATAATATTGTTCCCAACCGCCGTATAAACCTGCCTCATAATTTCGGATGACTACATCACCTGTGTCGCTAAAGATCGTTCCTGCACTGTTTGGAGTGTAGAGTCGAACATTACCACCCACCCTAAACTGACCAGCATCGGTATCAAAGGTTCTTTCACCTTGACTGTGGTACAGTGCACTCTTATCATAGAATCGGCTACCGCCTTCGGTGAATAATGTCGAAGTAATATGGCCTTTCAGCTCATCGAACTCCGTGGTTCCTGGCTTCAGATAATTCACTACTGAGTAACCATAAATGGCCTCCATGAAACTCATTACAATCGCATTGGTGGTATCGTGAAGTTGATTAAAGAAGTCTCTGTTGTTGGCAATGACATTCTGCATCTCTGCCTCGAAATCTGTATTACTCAGCGTATTCGAAGGATAATCAGGAAGCGCTCTTACCTGTGGTCTGTTGAAGATATACCACATGGTACGGTATTGATTGCTGTAGAATTGGTCAGGAACAATGCTATCCTGCATACGAAGCGCAGTGAAGTAGGCATCATAACTATTCCCTGCATCCTCATGCGTAGAATACGCACGCCAGAACCATTTGCCGGTCTCTTCGCGCAGCTCTACTCTATTTTGTAAAAACAGGATATCCTTGAGGCTGTACCTGTTATCACCTTGGTATACGGTCGTTCCCGCACCAAAGTTCATTGCGTAGATGCCTCTTACGTTGTCATTAAACTTGTAATGTAGCGCAGTGGTCAATTTCAAATTCTCTGTATCGTAATCTACAAGATGCTTCTCCTCAATTCCTGGGCGATAGAATCGTCCCAAACCTGGATACCCCTTCACATCACCACCTGCATCCCAATAATCTTCATCACCGTAACGGTTGACCGCATCGTAACCACCTGGGTTCAATTCATCATCTGCACTAACGTCGGTAGGATCATAGTTTTCAGCTTGCCAATCGTCTGCGCGCAATGCGAAAAGATTGATTTTGTAGGCAAACTTATCGTTAACCTTATCAGCCCAGCGAACGCTTACTTCGGTCAGGTTGCGCTCTCCAACTTTTACACTAGAGCTAATACCTGTGAATACGAACGGATCCTTTGTGGTCATAGATATGACACCATTAAAAGCAGACGGGCCGTAAAATGCTGTACTTGCTCCAGCGATAACATCAACTGACATGATATCGAGATCCGGTGCTCCTAAGAAATTACCCAATGAGAAATTTAGTCCTGGACTCTGGTTATCCACACCATCAATGAGCTGCAATGAACGGACGGGAGATGTACTGTTAAAGCCTCTTGTATTAATGATTTTAAACCCAATACTTGCTGAAGTGAGGTCCACTCCTTTCAGTGTTCCGAGATGATCGTAAAAGCTGACACTCGGGCTTTCTTTAATAGCCAAAGCGTCCATGCTTTCTACAGTAAGTGCACTTTTCTCTTGCTGCTCACTCAATCTCTGCTGTACTACGCTAACCTCTTTTAAGACATTTCTATCAGGCTTCATAGTAATGCGTACAGGTGAAGAGTTTTGGATGACGACACGCTGCGTCGCGAAACCCATGGAATTCACTTCAACTTGGACTGGATGATTGAAAATATCGAGAGACCAAGCACCATCGAAATCTGTAACCGTCCCGATGTTACTCAATCCCCCATTGAGAACTACACGTACTGAAGCACCGATGATAGGCTCTTTCTTATCATCAAAGACGGTTCCACGTATCTGACCATTGAGGTAAGTTCCTAATAATAGGAAAATTGCGAGTAGTGTTCTGTTCATAACGAACAAATTACTAAAAGCGAATGAGAAAAAAGGGTGACGAAACCCTTTAATGTAAACGATTAGTTCGCCGCTCTTTTCAGGCGATCATTGATGGCTCTACCCAAGCCTTCTTCTGGTAAGTAATGTGCCCAAATTTCTTTGAAACCACGAGCACCAAGCTCTCTTAAGCCAACGAATAAGCGGGATGCCGCTTCTTCATCATTTAATGACGGACTTAGATTAAAAACGTTGTCACTGTTCATATCGGAAGACATTACCAAAAAGCCGATCTCAGAGTTATCAACACTATCTATGCTACTCCTAAGGCTATCGAGATTATCAAACAGTCTTATTGTAGCACCGGGATTGTAGTGAGAACTGAGCATTCCAGGTGCTTTGGGATTTGATGAACTGGTCTGAACCTCTAGAGTCCCAAGTACAGATTCAAGCTCCTCTAAGGCTAATCCTCCCAATCGTAAAACTTTAGGTTTACCACACAAATCTACAATTGTACTTTCGAGACCTACACCACATGCACCGCCGTCAAGCACCGCATCAATTCTTTCTCCTAACTGCTGCTGAACATGGATTGCTGTGGTTGGTGATGTAAAACCAAATGGGTTTGCACTAGGCGCAGCGATACAAAGTCTACTTTTCTCGATGACCTCCAAAGTCATGGGGTGATTAGGAATTCGAACGGCTACTGTTGGGTGCCCTGAGGTCACTAAATCTGGAACAACATCCTTCTTCGGAACTACGATAGTTAATGGACCAGGACTGAACCGCTCCAACAATGCTATTGCATCTTCATTTAATTCAGCTACTTCATGAGCTTGTTCTATAGAAGCTACATGTATAATTAAAGGATCAAAAGAAGGTCTATTTTTCGCTTTAAAGACTTTAGCTACCGCATTTGTATCCAAGGCATTAGCTCCTAGACCATAAACTGTTTCTGTAGGCAAAGCCACTAATCCTCCTTCTAGCAAAAGCTGAACGGCCTTATCTATATCCGTTATAATCGCCATGCCTATGGAATGTTCAAATATTTATGCGTTTGAAGGCTTACTTTCCAACGGGGATGCTTCATCACGTAATCTACAATATGAGGCATCATTTCCTCACGCTTACTCCATTCTGGCTGCAAGAACAATACACATTCCTCTCCAACTTTTTCCGCGTGCTGCTCAGCCCATTTAAAGTCGTTTTGATTGTATACAATCACCTTCAACTCATGTGCCGCAGCGTAGTACTCTTCTTTAGGAGGCGCCGTTTTTTTAGGACTTAAACAAATCCAATCCCAATTTCCGGTCAATGGATAAGCACCGCTGGTTTCAACGTGTACCTTCATTCCTACTTCATGGAGTGCGTCCACCAGAGGGTTCATGTCCCAGGTAAGCGGTTCACCACCGGTTACCACAATCGTATCACTATACTTCTTGGCATTGGTAACAATATTTGAAATAGGAGTTGGTGGATGGGTATCTGGGTTCCAACTCTCTTTGACATCGCACCAGTGACAGCCTACATCACAGCCACCAATGCGAGCGAAATAAGCTGCTTTACCCGTGTGCGCTCCCTCTCCTTGGATCGTATAAAATTCCTCCATCAAGGGCACCACGAATCCATTGCGCACGTCGGCGCTACTGTAACTCTGGGATGTAGTTATGTCTTTCAAACGATTTAAGACAATTCGGTTACTTTCATCGTATTCATCATCAGTGCAGCTCTGGTCATTGGACCTACACCACCTGGTACAGGAGTAATAAAGCTACATTTAGGCGCTACGGCGTCGTAATCGACATCACCTAATAACCTGAAACCGCTTTTCTTAGATGGGTCATCTACACGGGTAATACCCACATCAATAACACAAGCGCCCTCTTTGACCATATCTGCCGTCACAAATCCTGGACGTCCTAAAGCTGCTACGATGATATCTGCCTTCTGGCAAACCTCTTTCAGATTCTTAGTTCTAGAATGACAAAGCGTAACAGTACAGTTACCCGGATAATTGTGCTGGCTTAGTAGGATGGACATTGGAGAACCTACAATATGGCTACGACCAATAACTACACAGTCCTTCCCCTCCGTTGGTACGTTGTATCTACGCAGAATCTCAACAATACCCTGCGGCGTAGCAGGAATATAAGTTGGAAGATTTAGCGTCATTTTACCGACGTTTTCCGGGTGGAACCCATCGACATCTTTCTTAGGATCAACCGCCAACAGCACCTTAGTTTCATCAATATGCTTTGGCAACGGCAGCTGAACGATATATCCATCTATATCCTCGTCATTATTGAGCTTGTTAATGGCTTTCAATAGCTCAGCTTCAGTGGTTTCTGTAGGAAGCTTTATGAGTGTTGAACCAAAACCAACCTCTTCACAATCACGAACTTTCGCATTCACATAGGTGCGCGAGGCACCGTCCTCTCCTACTAAAATGGCGGCTAAGTGCGGGACTTTCTTCCCTTCTGCCTTAAGTCCTTTCACTTTTTCGGCCAATTCTGCTCGAATCTGTGCCGATGTTGCTTTTCCGTCTAAAACTACCATAGTTTATGTCTTTAGCGCATTCCGCGCATCATATTCATCATTCCACGACGTCCCCCGCCGCTTTGCATCATCTTCATCATTTTACGCATATCACCAAACTGCTTGAGCAGGTTGTTCACGTCTTGAACGGTACGCCCTGAACCCGAAGCAATGCGCTTTCTGCGAGAACCGTTAATGATATCCGGCTGCTGACGTTCTGCCAAAGTCATACTGTTGATCATTGCTTCAATGTGCTTAAAGGCATCGTCATCAATATCAATATCCTTCATGGCTTTGCCCATACCAGGAATCATACCCATGAGGTCCTTCATGTTCCCCATTTTCTTGATTTGCTGGATCTGATTCATGAAATCGTCGAAACCAAATGAATCGGTAGCGATCTTCTTGCTCATCTTACGAGCCTCTTGCTCATCAAACTGTTCTTGAGCGCGCTCTACAAGAGATACCACATCACCCATACCGAGAATTCGGTCTGCCATACGGTCAGGATGGAATACGTCCAACGCCTCCATTTTTTCACCTGTACCAATGAATTTGATGGGTTTATTTACAACACTTTTAATGGTAAGTGCCGCACCACCACGGGTATCACCGTCTAATTTCGTAAGGATAACACCGTCAAAATTCAGCACCTCGTTAAAGGCTTTTGCTGTATTCACAGCATCTTGACCTGTCATAGAATCCACCACGAACAAGGTCTCTGAAGGAGCAATAGCTTTGTGGATATTACCAATCTCAGCCATCATCTCCTCGTCCACCGCCAAACGACCGGCAGTATCCACGATAACTATATTGTGACCATTACTCTTAGCATGTGCAAGGGCATTGGTAGCAATGCTTACCGGATCTTGATTGCCTTCTTCTGAGAACACCTCTATACCCAACTGCTCCCCTAGTACGTGAAGCTGATTGATTGCTGCTGGACGATATACATCACAAGCAACTAACAGCGGCTTTTTCGTCTTCTTATTCTTCAGGTAATTGGCCAATTTCGCACTGTGGGTCGTCTTACCCGAACCTTGCAAACCTGCCATCAAAATTACCGCTGGCTTACCTGCCAAATTAAGGCCTTCAGCTTGCCCACCCATTAGCTCGGCCATCTCGTCACGGACGATCTTCACCATAGCTTGACCAGGCTTCACTGCTGTTAGCACACCGGAGCCCAGCGCTTTCGCTTTTACATCATTGGTAAACTGCTTTGCAATTTTAAAACTAACATCAGCTTCAACAAGTGCGCGACGAATCTGCTTTACGCTGTCCGCAATGTTGAGTTCGGTAATCTTATGATTCCCTTGTAATACCTTAAACGCGCCTTCTAGGCGGTCACTTAAATTGTCAAACATATCAGTCTACGTTTGGAATGTTTTCTAATGTTGCTAGGAAAAACTCCCAGCTCTTTTTCACGGATGAAATCTGTGTTTTTTCGTCTGGGCTATGCGCACCACGAATGTTCGGCCCAAATGAAATCAACTCCATTTCTGGGTAATTGGTTCCCAAAATTCCACACTCTAAACCGGCATGGCAGGCATTTACACGTGGCTCTGCGTTAAAGAGCTTGCGGTACAAATCCGTCATCGTTGTTAGAATGGCGCTCTTTGGATTAGGCGTCCAACCTGGGTAGGACCCCGTGCACTCTACAGCACAACCAATAGCTTCAAAGTTCCGTGCAATGGCTCGTGCTAAGTCCATTTTTTCACTCTCCACCGAACTACGCGTTAAACAAAGGATAGTTAATTCACCGTCCTTCAAAAGAACGCGCGCGGTGTTATTAGAGGTTTGAACAAGTCCTTCGATGTCCGGAGACATGCGGTAAATACCATTTGGATTGGCGTACAACGCTGTAATTAAGGCATTTTGGAACTCTTCACTCACGACCTCTAGTGGATCATCTATTTCTTCCCAAGCCAATTCTAGATTCGGATCCGTCGTACCATGTTCGGCAATGAGCTCAGCACCAATTTCGCCTAAGATGTTCTCAAAAGCATCTATTTCAGCATTTGGAACAACTACCACCGCTACGCTCTCACGTGGAATGGCGTTGCGAAGACCGCCACCGTCTAAAGAAGCTAAACGAACAGATGCACCTAGACGATCAAGCACTCTATTCATCAACTTGTTGGCATTACCAAGGCCTTTGTGGATATCCATACCACTATGTCCACCACTCAATCCACGAACCACAAGTTCGAAGGCAGTAGCATCCTCAGAAGAAGGTTCCATGACCACCTTACGGGTAGCATTGATGTCTATACCTCCCGCACAGCCGATGGTTAATTCATCGTCGTCCTCAGTATCAATGTTCAAGAGAATCTTCCCATTAAGCATACCGCCTTTGAGCTCAAGAGCACCCGTCATACCTGTCTCCTCGTCAATGGTAAATAAGGCGTCAATAGCTGGATGTGGAATATCTTCAGAACTCAATACAGCCATGATATAGGCTACACCCATACCATTGTCTGCACCTAAGGTTGTTCCACGTGCTTTTACCCAATCACCATCGACATACATGTCAATGCCTTGAGTATCGAAGTCAAAGTTGGTGTCGTTGTTTTTTTGGTGCACCATATCCAGGTGTGCTTGGAGTACCACAGGTGTGCGATCCTCCATACCTGAAGTAGCAGGCTTGCGGATGAATACATTACCGATGTGATCTACTTCGGTAGGTAAGCCCAAGGATTTTCCAAAATCGACCATGAACTGAATAACACGCTCTTCCTTTTTGGAGGGACGCGGTACTGCGTTCAAATCTGCAAAATGATTCCAAACGGATTGTGGCTCAAGGCCTCTTACTTCACTACTCATATTACATTCTATTCGGTACTTGGATACCCAAGCAATTCATGGATTCTTTAACTACCTCTCCTACTGCTTTACTTAACGCCAAACGGAAGGTTATGGTTTTATCATTCTCTGCACGCAGGATGCTGTTGTTTTGATAGAAGCCATTGTACTTCTTCACCAACTCGTACGTGTAATTCGCTAGGATTGCAGGACTCAAGTTCGCCGCTGCCTTGTTCACCATATCTGGGAAATCGAGGATCGCCTTGATCAACGTTACTTCATCTTCATTCGGAGTAATGTCGGACCAAGATTCGTTGTATGCACCCTCTGCTTTGCGTTGTAAGCTTTGTATACGAGCATAGGTGTATTGAATGAAAGGACCTGTATGTCCATTGAAATCAATACTATCGGCCGGATTAAAGAGCATACGCTTCTTTGGATCAACCTTGAGGATGAAGTATTTCAATGCGCCTAATCCCAGCGTAGTAAACAACTGCATCTGCTCATCTTCACTAAGACCATCTAATTTGCCTAGCTCAATAGAAATGGAAGCTGCATCGGCCACCATACTGTCAATAAGATCGTCCGCATCGACCACCGTTCCCTCACGAGATTTCATTTTACCCGTTGGTAAATCGACCATACCGTAGCTCAAGTGGTGTAACTTATCTGCCCAGCTGTAGCCCAAACGCTTTAAAATGATGAACAACACCTTGAAGTGGTAATCCTGCTCGTTACCCACAACGTAGGTCATGCCCTCGGCGTCGAAGTCTACAAATCGTTGAATGGCGGTTCCAATGTCTTGCGTCATGTACACCGAGGTACCGTCGCTTCGAAGTACAAGCTTGTGGTCCAAACCTTCATCTTCTAAGTCAATCCATACCGAGCCGTCCTCTTTTTGATAGAACACCCCTTTTTCAAGGCCTTTAATCACATCATCCTTACCAAGAACGTAGGTATTGCTTTCGTAGTAATTCTTATCAAAATCGACCCCGAGTTTCGTGTAAGTGGTATTAAAACCGTCGTAAACCCAGCCATTCATGGTTTTCCACAAACCAACTACTGCTTCATCGCCTTGCTCCCATTTAAGCAGCATTTCTTGCGCCTTAACAAGTGAAGGAGCCTGCTTCTTGGCCAATTCTTCAGACATACCACCAGCGACCAATTCCTTAATTTCCGCCTTGTATACCTGATCGAACTTCACGTAGTATTTACCTACGAGATGATCGCCTTTAATTCCACTGCTCTGAGGCGTCTCCCCATTGCCGTATTCTTGCCATGCTAGCATCGACTTACAGATGTGGATACCTCTATCATTAATGATCTGAACCTTCACTACGTCCACACCGTTTGCTTTCAAAATCTGGCTCACCGAATACCCCAAGAGATTATTTCGGATGTGACCCAAGTGCAACGGTTTGTTGGTGTTAGGAGAGCTGTACTCAACGATGTATTTACCCTTACTTGCAGGTGCTGGAAGACCTAAGGAACCTGTGCTAACAAACGCTTCAAATTCAGATACATAGCCGCCTCTATCTAAACTTAGATTCAGGAATCCTTTTACCACATTAAATGCAGTAATAGCACCAATTTTTAAAAGCTTTTCTCCAATCTCATTGGCCACCATTTCTGGTGCTTTTTTAGCGGCTCTTACAAACGGAAAAACGACCAATGTTAGGTCGCCTTCAAATTCCTTTCTGGTTTCTTGTAATTCAACAGTGGCTTCTACCCCGTATAGTTCTTGAATTACTGACCCTATGTTTTGTTCTAAGCTCATGAGCTATGGTTGTTTTGGCAAATATATTTCAGCGAGCATGCATCTTGCACTTCCCCCGCCAAGAGTTTCAATGGTTGTTAAATCTGAATGAAGAATGCTGTGATGAGTTTCAATCATTTCTTTTTGGTCCGATTCCAAACAATTGTACGCACTTGTGCTCATCACCAGAACTAGTTGTTCGTCCGCACCTTTGACAAGAAGCATATTTCCACCAAATTGGTGTTTTTGCTCTTCGGTAATAATTAAAACCTCCTTACCACTATCCTTGATGGTATCTAAGACCATCTTGCGTTCATCAATATTGTCAATAGTGTCTACGCAGATAACCGCATATTTATCCGTCATACACATGAGTACATTGGTATGGTAGATAGGCTGGCGACCCTCAGGAGTGTTCTGGAAGGCGCTAAATACAATAGGCTTGTACTCAAATCGGCCACAAATTTCTTCAAACAAATGATCGTCAGCACGCTGACTACGGGCCATGTAGGCAATTTTCTGGTCGTGATCAAAAATGATACAACCGGTTCCCTCCAAGAAAGTACCCTGCTCTTCCGCCTCTGAAATATCCAAAACTTCACCAATAACAAAACCCGCTTTGGTGAGGACTTCTTCAATATCACTACGGCGCTCCAATCTCCTGTTTTCAGCTTTCATGGGATACAGCACCACACAGCCGTCCTCGTGCATACTGATCCAGTTGTTTGGGAAGATGCTATCCGGAGTATGCGGTTCCTGGTCGTCTTGAACGACTAATACCTCCACACCGACAGCGCGAAGCTTGGCAACAAAGGCATCAAATTCGGCTTGTGCCTTAGCATTATCTAATGCCGCATCGGTTGCGGCATCCTGCTGTTGGTAGAAATTGTCAATAGCCGTTTGAGCGTTCATCCCAAAGCGAATAGGACGAACCATGAGAATGGTATTTGTAGCGTTTTTCGTCATTATTCCTCGCGTTCTAAAGGCATAGTACTACAACGTAATAACCCACCCATCTTTACAACTTCATCGTAAGTAATGGCATGCACAGTGTAGCCTCTTTCTTCTAGCCAATTCTTCAGTCTAACCGCAGAAGCACTAATTAAGACTTCTTTAGGACCAACGCTAAATACGTTGGTATGGAGGTCATAGGCTTCATCTTCGGTGCAATAGAAAATATTATCGGTGCCGAATTGAGATTCAATCCAAGCCACATCTGCAGAATTCTTAAAAAGCTGAGGTGCGAGTAATAGTGCATCGCCCAAAGGTTGGAAGGCACAATCTAAATGAAGTGAGCCCTTGCGGGGATCTACATCACTTTTCAAAAGCTCAAAGCCTTTGAAATCAAAGCCTGGAAATTCATCTTGCAAATACTCAAATCCTGCCTCATTCGTTCTTGCTGTGGTATATTTTTCGTAGGTCTCGTTATCGCTGAGCCCAACAAAAACATATGGATCATGAACAATCACATCCCCGCCTTCAGCATAACACCCGCTGGGCATCATGATGATGTTTGAAGAAGGAATAGTATCTAGCAAATGGTTTATGGCATGTAACTCATCAGCGCGGTCCTCAATGACATTGGGCAGTATGAATTGGTCGTCGATGACAAAACCAATATCCCTAGTAAAGACCTGGTTGGTGGCATCAAGTAACTGAGGGCGAAGGACATTAACCCCCATAGATTCCAGCTTTTCCACTAAGGAATTCATTTGTCCCATGCAATCTTCTACCTCCGGGTACGTTCCTAATTCAACACTTTCTCTACTTCGTGCGTCGTAACAATCTTCAATGGCTGGTTTAGGGCCCATTTTACGGGCAACTCCGACCATTACAGATCGTAATCTTCCGTACTCCGTTTTGATATTTGGCTGTATCTGCATGCGATGGGTTAATGGACGACAAAAATAGATGAAAAGTGTTGATAACGCTATGAAACTACGCGCTTTTACTAACGCGCAACTAACTATTTTTGATAGTACTACGGATACAACTATGGCTACAAAGAAAACCGCTTCGAAAAAGAACCATCCTCCAAAGTTTATTGGGGCCATCAAACAAGCCAGTCAGGGTGTAAAAGAAGTTTCTGACGACCCAACCACTAAGATATTCTTAGGGGTCATGCTGGTCTTTATCGGAGCGTTTCTCCTCTTTGCACAACTGAGCTTTCTGTGGAATTGGTCTGAAGATTTTAGTTTGAATACCGCAGATACGGATGCTCTACAGAAGCTTTCCGCCAGAAACCTCTTTGGTACGCTTGGGCACAGCATTGGTTGGCTTTTTATGTTGAGAGGGTTGGGGATAGCAGGTGTACTCGTTGCATTTTATGTCTTCGCAATGGGTTTGCGTTATGCTTTCGAGTTTAGACGATTCAAGCCTGTAGGTTTGTTGAATCACGTGATTATTTCTGGTCTTTTAATCAGCGTATTTGTAGCCACCTTGGTTCCTAGCCATCCTACCGTACTGGGCGGCATCACCGCGTATTACCTTTCACATTTTCTTTCGCTAAAACTGGGCCCTGTAGGGATTTACTTGCTTTTAATAGGATGTGCGGCGCTATACATTATCGCCACTTTTAAAGTGAGCCAATTAAAAGTTCCTGCCAAAGCTTCCAACCTTGGCACCGTAGATAAAGATGAAACCAGTAGTGCTGTAAGCCCTGAAGATGATCAAGTTCTTGCAGAAAAGGAGTCTTTAAAAACCGTCTCTTTCGAGCCAGAGCAAGAAGAACCTACTCCAGAGCCTTCTCTTAAGACAGAAATGGTTGAGGTTGAGGTTGAGGTTGAGCCGGAGGAGGAATTAAAAATTGAATTGGCCCCACAACCTGAAACTAATGAAGTTCTCGTTTCAAATGATCCTGCTCAAAAAACAGATGAGTTTGATGTCAAAGTCGAGGTGCACAAGGAAGAAGAGGCCACCAAAAAAGAGATCAATCAGAAGGTCAAGGATTTTGGAGAGTACGATCCTACCCTAGATTTAAGCAGATTCAGGCTTCCTGGCATTGATTTACTTCAACAATACGGCGACGGTCAAATCACCTTCGATAAAGAGGAAATTGAAAAGAACAAGAACAATATTGTAGACACTTTACGGAACTACAACATTGAAATTAAAGAGATTAAAGCGACCATTGGCCCAACGGTGACCCTGTATGAGATTGTTCCCGCAGCAGGTATTCGTATTTCCAAAATCAAAAATCTTGAAGACGACATCGCTTTGAGCCTAGCGGCATTGGGTATACGTATCATCGCCCCTATCCCAGGTAAAGGAACCATAGGTATCGAGGTACCGAATGCCAAGCCACAAATGGTGAGCATGAAGCAGGTTATTGCAAGCAAGCGCTTTCAACAGGCCGATATGGAATTGCCCGTGGCTATGGGACGTACCATTACCAACGAAAATTTTGTTTTTGATCTCGCTAAGATGCCGCACTTATTGATGGCAGGTGCTACCGGTCAAGGTAAGTCTGTTGGTTTGAATGCAATCCTAACATCTTTGTTGTATAAGAAGCACCCGTCTCAGCTCAAATTCGTGTTGGTGGACCCAAAGAAGGTAGAATTGACTTTGTACAACAAGATTGAACGTCATTACCTCGCAGTACTACCAGATTCAGACGAAGCCATCATTACAGACACTACCAAGGTGGTAAATACCTTGAACAGCCTCTGTATTGAAATGGATAATCGTTACGAGCTATTGAAATCTGCCATGGTTCGTAACATCAAAGAATACAATGCTAAGTTCATTTCACGCCGATTGAACCCTGAGGAGGGACACCGCTTCCTACCTTACATCGTCTTGGTAATTGATGAATTCGCGGATCTCATCATGACTGCTGGTAAAGAGGTTGAGATGCCTATTGCCCGTCTTGCCCAGCTTGCTCGTGCCATTGGAATTCACTTGATTGTTGCTACGCAACGCCCTTCGGTGAATGTGATTACAGGTATTATCAAAGCGAACTTCCCAGCCCGTGCAGCCTTCCGTGTCACCTCGAAGATCGATTCTAGAACTATTTTGGACGCAGGAGGTGCCGATCAGCTCATTGGTAAAGGGGACATGCTTTTCTCTCAAGGGTCCGATTTAATTCGTCTCCAATGTGCCTTTGTAGACACTCCAGAAGTCGAGGAAATCTGTGACTTTATCGGCAATCAGCAAGCCTATCCTACGGCTTATCAATTGCCAGAGTATGTCGGTGAAGAAGGCGGAGGTGTCGGAGATATTGATCCTTCAGACCGCGATGTGCTCTTTGAAGATGCGGCGCGTTTGGTGGTCGCAACCCAGCAAGGGTCTACTTCTATGATACAGCGTAAACTCAAATTAGGGTACAATCGAGCCGGACGTATTGTAGATCAACTAGAGGCTGCAGGCATTCTTGGACCATTCGAAGGGTCTAAAGCGAGACAAGTTTTAGTCCCAGACGATATTGCATTGGAACAGAAATTGAAAGGAGATGCGTAAATTGCACCACATGAGAACAATTGCCTTTTTACTTCTACCCTTCTTGACTTTAGGACAAAGTCACGAAGAAGCTAAAAAACTCTTGAATCAAGTTTACCAGAGCACTTTGGCGCTAGAAACACAGCACATCACCTTTACCAATACCATCGAAGTACCTAGCAACGGCGGTATGAAAAAGCGAAGCTCAAACGGTGAGTTGTATGCTATTGGCGAAAAGGTTCGCGTTAAAACGGATGCTTTCGAATTCCTTTCAGACGGTACTAAAGCATATCTCATCTATCCTGAAGACGAAGAGATAGAGGTTGCGGCAACTGATGAAGAGACTAGTCTTGCCCCAGCAGATATCTTAAAGAATTACCAAAGCGGCTACAGCTATAAAATGGCAGGTCGTTCGACGGATAACGGCAAAACTTTACAATACATTCGTCTCAAACCCGTTGCGAACGAAGAAGTCAAAGAAATTCTAATTGGAGTCAACATGACGACTATGCTTTTAGACAATTACACGCAATTCGGCACGAACGGTTCCAACAACATATTCTCAGTAGATACCTACGAAGTGAATACTGCCTTGGACGCATCTATGTTTGACATTAACAGCGCTGAATTTTCTGGGTATTACCGACTATAAAAGATGAATAAACTAGACCTCTACGTCTTAAGAAGCTTTATAAAACCATTGATCCCAACCATAGGAATCATGGTTTTTTTCTTTTTGATGCAAATGGTCTGGAAGTACATCGACGATCTTGCCGGCAAAGGGATTGAATGGTACACTATTCTAGAGCTAATGTTCTATTGGGCAGCGAGCGTAGTGCCTTTTGCCCTTCCTGTAAGCGTGCTGTTCGCCTCCCTACTCACCTTTGGAAACTTCGGAGAGCACTATGAGATGGCTGCAATGAAAAGCTCCGGCATTTCCCTATTTCGCGGCATTCGCTCTCTGATTATTTTAAATGTACTCATCGCCATTGGCGCCTTTTTCTTCTACAACAATGTCATCCCTGTGGCCAATTTAAAAGGGCAAAGTCTCCTGGTCAATATTTCTAAGAGTAAGCCAGCCTTCCACATCACTCCTGGAATATTTTACAATGGATTTGACGGTTACAGCATTAAGATAGGTGAGAAAGAAGGAGACGAAGAGCAACTACTGCGCGACATCTACATCTACGACCATAAAGAGAACAAAAAAGGTAATCACAAGGTCCTCACCGCCTCTTCAGGCATAATGCGCACGGTAGGCGGAAGCAGGTTTCTAGAAATTGAACTGCACGACGGGTCAACCTACGAAGACATTGTCAAAAAGGACAGAGCAGAAAGACGCAAAATGCCCTGGGCAAGAAGTGCATTTGACACCGCCTATATCCGATTTCCTCTCGATGGCTTTTCTAACGAAGATCTTTACAAAACAAGGAGAAAAGACTTTATGATGCTCAACACTAGTCAGCTGTTGGCCAAAACCGATACACTAGAAGAGCAAATCAAAGAACGACAAGCGCACTTTGAAAAAAACTTACAGGGTAAATACAAATTCGACTATGTAGATATCGCTTCTGGTCAGCCAGAGGTACTCAAAGAAAATTTGATGAAGAATCTACTGAGCGGCATGCGCATTCGAGCCTCTCAAAACGCTATTCGTTTAGCCCGGAGCAACCTTGATTATCTACGCCAACAACAGCGCGAAATGGAATGGCGAGAAGAGATGTACATGCGTCATTGGATCGAATACTATAAGAAATACGCATTGGGCGTTGCCGTGCTTATCATGTTCTTTATCGGTGCTCCATTGGGAAGTATTATCCGCAAAGGCGGTATTGGCCTACCCTTGGTCATTAGCACAATAGCCTTTTTGATCTTTCACATTCTCAATACAACGTTTGAAAAAATGGGAAGGGAAATGCTTATGGACGTAGAACTTGCTAGTTGGCTACCATCCATGATTCTAGCGCCAATTGCACTTTGGCTTACATATAGCGCATCCACAGACAGATCTTTGCTCTCCGGCGAATGGTTTAATATCATTACATCACGATTCCGCAAAAACACCCCAGATGCCTAAAGTCCTCATTTTATCGAATAAAGTCCCCTATCCTTCTAAGGACGGCAGCTCCATAGCAATGGCTCGCCTCTTAGAGAACTTATTAGAAATGGGAGATTTTGACATCACCTACGGAGCCCTAAACACTGTAAAACATCGCAAGCACCTTAGTGACTTCCCGAAAAAAATACTAGACCGGATTGAACTTAAGACCTTTGATGAGGATACCAGTCCTACAGTTATGAATGGGCTATACAATCTCTTGTTGACCAATAAGCCTTTCAACACCATCAGATTTTATGTTCATTCGATGATGAATTGGCTGCAAGGAATGGAGACGAATCAATTCGATACCGTTATCCTCGAAGGCGCATTTATGGGTGACTACCTACCGCTAGCTAAGATTATTGGCAAGAAAGTGGTTCTTCGTTCACACAACCTTGAGCATGTTATTTGGGAAAGGAGTATTGAAAATTCAAGTATGGCCTTCAAAAAGGTATACTTCTCCATTCAAGCCAATCGTTTAAGACGATTTGAGCAGAGATTAACACAATTAGTAGATAGTGTTTGGAGCATCAGTCCCGTGGACTCTTTTTGGTTTAAAGCGCTGAATAGTGAGACACATTTGGTTCCAGTTAGCATTCAAACAAAGCCAATTGACTTTGAAATCGCTCCTAAAAAGTGTTTTTTTCTTGGTGCATTAGATTGGCTGCCCAACCTCGAATCGATTGAATGGTTCTTAAGTGATGTATGGCCAAGAGTAAATGAATTGGACCCAAGTATTGAATTTCATTTAGCAGGCAACAACACACCGAAACACATCCTAAAACTTAAAGCTCACAATCTCTTTGTTCACGGAAGAGTACCAAGTGCCGAGGCTTTCTCTAAGAATCACGGGATCAGCATCATTCCTTTACTATCTGGGTCGGGAGTACGCATTAAATTATTGGAAAACGGAGCGTACGGAATACCAACCATATCCACACGTATTGGCGCCGAAGGTGTGTACGACAACGTAAATTCAAAAATCCCAATTTCTGATTTCCCTGCAGAACTGGCGCGAAGAATTGTGGAGTACACAACAGATTTAGAAAAGGCAAAGCACATCTCCGAGCAGCTCCACGAGGATATAAGTCGTAGATTTAGCGCTTCAGAATCTATTGAAGCAATACGTAAGGCATGGCCGAAGTAATCGGATTTATTGTAGCATCTCTTTGTATCCTTCTCATTGGGCTTACTTATGTAGCGTACCCCGCTATTCGATTAATGAGATTAAGAGATCATGAAGGTTCCACTCTACAGAATTTCCAGCCCAGCGTCACTGTCATTTTCGCAGCCTACAACGAAAAAGTGGTTATCGAGGAAAAAATCCGAAGTATCTACCACAGCGATTACGAATTGGATAAAATCTCTGTACTCGTTGGTAGCGACATGAGTACCGACGGCACTGATGAAATAATTATCCGTCTCCAATCCGAATTCCCAAATCTAAACTTACATCGAACTGACGAGCGAACTGGCAAATCGGGCATCATGAATATGCTTGCCGACAAGGCTACAGGAGAAATTCTCATCGCAACAGATGCTAATATCATTTTCAAACACGATACCATTAGTCAGCTCGTTCAAAGCTTTGCCTCGGAACAGATTGGAGCAGTTGCCGGTGCTTTGACCTATAAAGGAAATTCGGACAATAGCACCGCCAAAAGTGAGGGCATTTACCTGAACCTTGAGAATAAAATCAGGCTTAGTGAAAGCCAATGCTTCGGCTTTTGCCTTGGTATGGAAGGGGGATTGTACGCTATTAGAAAATCTCTTTGGGCCCCTATTCCACCCGCTACTTTTATGGAGGATTTTTTCCAAACCATGCAAATTCTTGGACGGAAGAAAGAGATCAAATTCAACCCGTCAGCTATTGGCTATGAAGATGTTAGCACATCTCTGTATGAAGAGTTTAAGCGTAAAAAAAGAATCTCTCTTGGGAACTTTCAGAATTTGAAGCGGTTCAAAAAAACACTCTGGAAATCCCCCTATCCTCTTGGCTATGCCTTCCTTTTACATAAAGTGCTTAGGTGGTTCACACCGCACATCATCATCGCTCTATTAGCCGCATTGCTTTTGAATCCACCAACGATGATCCTAGGGCTCATTATGTTTGGCCTACTACTACTGCAGTTTATCTTGGTTAAATTCAATATGCACGGCCCTATCACTTACTTTTGTGCCATGAATCTAGCCATGCTGCTGGGACATTTGAAGTACCTAAAGGGTGTCAGTTCAAGTGTTTGGGAGCCCACTAAAAGAATTCAAGAATGAGTTTGAATACCATAGAAGAAGCCTTAGAAGATATTGCCGCAGGAAAGGTAGTCATTGTTGTAGATGACGAGGATAGGGAAAACGAAGGTGATTTTGTCGCCGCTGCCGAATGTGTCTCTCCTGAGATGATCAATTTCATGGCGACTGAAGGTCGAGGGTTAATTTGTACACCTATTTTGCCCGGGCGTGCCGAGGAATTGGACCTGCCTCCTATGGTTCAAAACAACACGGACCCTAACAAAACTGCGTTTACTGTAAGTATTGATCGCATTGGTGAGGGTTGCACTACGGGCATCTCAGCTTACGATCGTTACATGACCGTAAAAGCTCTTGTCGATCCAGCAATTAAGCCAGAGCAACTGGCCCGCCCAGGACATATTTTCCCGCTTATTGCCAAGCCTGGAGGTGTACTTCGTCGTGTAGGGCATACAGAAGCAGCCGTAGATTTAGCACGTCTTGCCGGTAAAGCTCCTGCCGGAGTGATCGTTGAGATTATGAATGAGGACGGTACCATGGCTCGCTTGCCACAACTACTAGAAATAGCTAAAAAACACGACCTAAAGGTTATCAGCATTGAAGATCTCGTAGCCTTTAGGATGGAAAAGGAGAGCTTGATTGAATTGGCAGAAAAAACAGAGATTGATACTCCATATGGTCATTTCACTTTGCATGCCTTTGAGCAAAAAACGAACGACCAAGTTCATATCGCATTAACTAAGGGCAGTTGGAAAAAAGAAGATGTAGTTCCTGTTCGCATTCAGAGCGCAGGTATTGCCAACGACATTTTCCACACCTTGACTTCAAACGAAGCCACAAACTTTCAACGTGCACTCTCCACCATTTCTAAGCGTGGATCCGGTGCAATCATCTACATGAATCAAGAACGTAATTCGAACAAGATTCTTCAAAGAATTCGTCAATTCAAAAAAGAGGGTGAATTAAATACTAGTGGATCAATGAAGGACGCCAGAGATTTCGGAATTGGTGCTCAAATCATACACCAATTAGGAATTAAGAAAATTGATCTAGTAACCAACAATCCAATCAAGCGCGTAGGTGTTGCTGGATACGGGTTAGAAATAGTGCAGAATTCAGCCTTAGAATGAAATCCAGTAACTCCATCAATCTAGCCATTGAGTTTTACAAGCGTCAAACTACTACATTGTCGCTGGTGAATTTGATGCTATTGGTGGCTATTTCTGGTATACTGGAGACCCTGCCAATACTAGCGTCCCTCCCACTATTGCGTGCAGTATTCCTAGGAAATGTTATCGTTGAATTTGGCAGTATTGAAACAAGTATGACTACCTACGCTGTAGCCTTGCTAGTGTTACTGGTCTTAAGGTTTTTCATAGGCCGTTATGCCCAATTTGCCAACGCCCGAGAACGCATTAATCTTTTAACGGAATTTAGAATGTCTTCCAGCGAGGAGCAGCGTAAAGAACACAAGGTAAACTTTGGAAAAAGTGTGCAGGGCATCAACTTCTTACTTGTGGGTTGGAGCCAATTTGTTCCGGGTATCCTTTTCACATTACTTGGCATTCTCCTCGCACCAAAATTTGGGATAATCACCTTAGGAATTGTGGTACTTTGGGCCATCATCATTCGATTTGTCAAAAGAAACCAAGATGGTTGGCACAAAAAGTCTAGTAATCTTGCCAATAAAATTGATGAGTTAAATACTACGCAGCTTAAAGAACTACAATCGTATAGAATTGAAGGTGCACGCTGGGATGCCATCAATAAAAACCTAAGAGAAATAGTGATCATTAGTTCTTTAATCGGTTCATTGATGATCAATAACCACCTTGGAATGAGCTCTTCGTTTAGCTCTTTATTTGTAGTTATCGTTTTTCTAAGAGGCCTACAACAACTATACACGTCCTATATCATGGCGCAACAGCTCGCCGGCTTAAAGAATTTCTTGTTAAAAGTGTAGCTGTTATCACAACGGTTTTGGTCTAAGTATTTGTACTTTTATCGAAATTAAAACCGTTAAATCATGAGAAAAACCCTAGCCCTCTTGACAGCTGGCTTATACCTGGCTAGTTGTCAGACAGATACGGTAGGCGTTGACGATGTTGACATTATTGCGGAACCCGTAATAGCTTTACCTATAGGTGAAATCAACTTGACACTCGACCACCTCCTCGTACCGGACGATTCCCTGATCTACGACGACAATATGGATTACAAGCTAGTGGTAGTTCAAGATTCAGTATTCTCGATTGCCGTAGACGACCTTATTTCATTACCAGCACAAAGCCCCGCCTCTAGCTCTATTTCCATGGGTACCATTGGCGTAAACAATGTTACTATGACCACAGACATCAGTCTAGGTGCGGTAGCTACAGATGCCGGCTTGACTACGATTAATTCAGCGAACGGCTCGAGCGCGCCATTCCCCTCACTTAACGAAACCAACATAGGCACTTATGGCGGTGGTGGTTTTGGAACCTTTACAAACGCTTCTTTTTCTGATGGATCCATGACGCTTACTATGACCAACGATTGGCCAACAGTGGTAAGCATGGGAGTTGAACTGGTAAATAACACGAGCGGCGCTACCATTCTGACTTTTACTCTTAATAATGCCTCAGCGAACGGAGGTACAGCAACGGATACTGAAAGCCTCATAGGCAAGACGCTTCCAAATGACATTGGCTTCAAAATCACTTCGCTAAGTTCTCCAGGAACTTCACCAAATTTTGTCGCAATTGATACCTCAGATGTCTTAACGCTAGATATTTCAACTGCGGATCTTGAAGTATATAGTGCGGTAACTGCCTTAACTACTCAAGATATCTCAAGCGACACACAATATGTAGATTTGAGCACAGGCGGTAGTGAAGAACTTCGCGAGCTGATGTTCAATACAGCAAGTTTCGACTACGAATTCACTTCTACCCTTGCTGAGGACCTTGAATTGGGAATTGGTTTTCCTGGTTCGGATCAAAACGGCGTTGAAGTAGATACCATCATTACCATTCCTTCAGGGCAAACGGTAACCGGTTCTATCAGTTTGGATAACACTATTTTAGATTTAACTACAGATCCTGCACAAAATCACAGTAAACTGCCCATTGCAGTAAGTGCTACACTTCTAGGCTCTGGAAACCAAGTAACTATTGATAGCTCAGATGCACTAGATATGACCTTCGAAATGACGAACCTACAATTCGGTCATATTAAAGGTTTCTTTGGGACGCAGATGATTACCATTGATAACGGTTCAGTGCCATTATCTGTTGAATTCCTGGAAAACTTTGAAGGATCCATTGCTTTTGCAGAACCTTCCATTTCTATGGACATTACCAACTCTATTGGTCTACCGATCCAATTAGCATTGGATTTTGATTCGTATACCAACGGCACAGCTTCTTCACTTAATGGTCCTGATTACGTGCTGCCTTACCCAACCACATTGGGTGATACAGAAACAGGCACTTTAACCTACGACAACACCAACAGTCAAATTACGGACGTGTTCACATTGCCTAAGGACAGTATAGTATATGGTGGGGCAGTAAATGTCAACCACGATACCGCGACTTTCGGCACAGACAACTTTGTCACCAATACCGGTGCTATCTCAGGCGATCTATTGATGGAACTTCCATTTACTATCACCGCCACAGGTTTGGCTTTTGGTGATACCCTAGCTCAAGATTTAGACCTTAGCGAGAATCTTGATGATAGCACATCAGTAGAAAACTTGAAATTATTCTTAACCACTACTACTACCCTTCCTCTTGATGCATCTATTACTTTAAAATTCTATGATGCTTCTTGGAATGAAGTTCACATGGAAATGGTTGACCTTCTAGTTAGTGGTGTGCCAAATGCAAATGGCATTGTCACTTCTCCTAATGTTAGTGATATGGAAATAGATCTAAGCGGCACTGCATTAGATGCGGTATTGAATGCAAAAGCAGTTATCGCAGAAGCAACCATGGATACCTACAATGGTGGTTCTGATCCAGTAAAACTAAGAACTGACGCCTCTATTCGCATCGGTTTAGGTGTCCAACTTCAATTGAATGTAATCCGTTAATGACTATGAAAAAGTTTATCACACTCTTAGCTCTTGTCATTACATCGGGCGTAATGGCACAAAACTTAACTACTTGGGGGCTCTCTGGAAATGCCGACAACTTGGTTCAAAATCCAGGTGCAGATCCAATGACCAGCTTTCAGTTAAGATATTTGGGATTCCAGACAAATGCTGGATTAAACATGACTGCTGGTGAGCTCCTAGGTTCACCTGATATACTGGCGAATATTGCCGGATCAGGTCTAGCTACCACTGAATTTTCTCTTGAGAGTAATTTTGTCATGCCTCATCTAGGGATTAAACTAGGCAAAAACTACATATTCGTCGGTGCAAATACTGATGTCACTTTCGGTGCCATCATAGATAATGACCTAGTAGGCTTTATTAAATACGGAATGGCCGATGCCAATGGAAATTTCGACCCTAATTACACCGGAGATTTCTCAGATTTAGGTGTCAACTTACAGGTGAACCAAAGTACCTACTTCGGTTACCAGCGTGCCTTAATGGACAACAAATTGCGCGTAGGTGCAACCTATACAATGCACAACTACATTACAGGTTTTAATGTAAACGCCACGAACTTTAACATTGTCACTTCTGGTTCAATAGGAGCACCAAACTCTTTCGCTGTTGATTATGATGTCGATATAGCCGGTGGTTTTGATTTCAATGCTGTCGACAGTCTATCTTCAATGAGCGATGCAATAGAAGAAATTGCAATTCCTGAAATCGATCTATTGAATGCAATGACTTCATCCATTGGATTTGGTCTAACCTTCAAGCCTATCCAAAAGGTTGAGCTTGCACTCTCGATGAATGGTCTAAATGCTGAAGCGGTAAATTTCAATAGCATTACTTCAAAAGTTTGGTCAGGTTCTAGCACCATTGATGGGTTTGAATACACTTCGCAAGCTGGCGAATCTGTCTCTGAAGAGGTAGGTAATGCTGTAGATCAGTATACAGAAAGCCTGACCAGTTCTATTGGTGATGAGCTTAGCAATGGAAATTACCAGCAAACATTAAATGTTGCTCAAAATACTAATGCAGCAGTGAATTTCTATTTCATGAAACACAGCTACATTGGTGCTCATTACACTTCAAGAGCAAATTCTTTCAGAGATTTTGAATATGCCGGATTTAACGGTCTATTATGGTTGGGGCGTAATCTCCAACTCAAGGGTGGTTATTACCTCTCATTGGATGATATGAATTCGGATATCATCAATGCTACGGTACAGTTCCGTATTACACCACTACTTCAAGTTTATGCCGGTTCAAACTCTGTCGGTGATGTAGCTACCATTATAGGTGCATCTGAAGGAGAAAACATCCAGATTGGTGCTGCGACCAATGCGCTAAATTTAAGTGCAGGTGTTAGCTTCACTGCCTTCGATGGTAGATTTAAAGAAGAAAAGAAGGCCCGTAAAGAAGCGAAGGCTGCTGAGAAAGCAAAAGACGCTACTGGCCTTACTCCAGCGCAACAGCAAAAAGTTGACGATGCTGCAGACAGCAGCAGCACAAAAAAGTAATTCAGCTATAACGGTTTAAAAAGCCCGGCCTCACGGCCGGGCTTTTTTTATGGCCTGAAATTTTTTCTACTCCCCCTTGGGCGCAATGATTTTCCTAAAGCTCAGCAGCGGAGCATCTTCAGTGTAAAGTACCTGATAGGTGTACCCGTACATCGCAGCATTAGATTTTACGACCTCTATTTGTTGCTCGATAAAATATTTCAAGGACTTAGCGTCCTCTAGGCTGATCAAAGTCTTTTTACCTGTTTCGGAATCGACAACGAATGAGCCAGCGAAGTGTTCCGGTGTTAGCTCCTTGTCTTTAGAAACAATAAGGAGCAATTTGATAAAATGGCCTGCGTCTACCAGGGCGCCTATACGCCCACAGAGTGACTCCATATCTTCATGATAAGGATCTGTCAGAATCAATACTTCACTACGCGGTGGGATTTCAGCAAGCAAGCGATTAATGCCTTTTTCTAAATTTCCATTCGCTGTTGAAAGCGTACTCCTTGTTGCAATAAAACTCAATAGTTGCTCCATGGCGTCTTCCGTATTCTTTGCTTGAAAGAACCGCTCCTCTCCTTCCCTTACATCAAGTAAGCCAAGTGCATCTCTTTGCTTGGACAATAAGGCTGCCGAGAGTGCGATTTGTCGCACGGCGCAATCCCACTTCTCTCCAGCGCTTCCATGCATGGAAGCGCTGGAGTCTAGTATAAAGTATGCGCGCAGATTACTCTCCGCCTCATACTGCTTCGTGAGATATTTATCTTGTCGTGCAAGCACGGTCCAATCGATGAACTTTGGCGAATCGCCAGGAACATAGGCACGATGCTGCGCAAAATCTAGGCTAAATCCGAAATCCGGACTCTTGTGTAAGCCTGTCATGAAGCCACGCACCTTGTCGTGCGCCCACCATTGCAATCCTAATATTTCGTCTTTATTCATCTTTTAGTTCATGGACACCTTTTGCCTAGCCCATTGAGAAATTGTGATGTAATCCAAAGCTACCTCAGTTTTGAACAATTCCAAGACTAGAATCAACTTCATTTGCAACAAGCGAATACGCTGGATAATATCTTCGGGGAATCCTCCTTTTAGCATCCTTGCCGCATTCGCGATACGAACATGCTCTAAGAGTTCATTGGAGCTCTGCACGGCTTTGGAATAATAGTCTTCAAAAGTATGGCTGTAGCGAGCAGCCACGCCTTGGTCCAGTTCATTACAAATACTAATGATATCGTCCTTGATCTTAAAAGCTAGATTGAATGTACCATTGCTGTGGTAGCCTCTTGTCAACTTTTGAATAGCTCGGTTGATGGCCATGGCCTCTTGATAAATGGGTTGGCTGATAACTGTTTTCATAATTAAGCGATTTAGTTAGGGTTAATTCAATTTTCTTAAGGTTCTATACTGCCCTTTCTTACGCGCATGCTCTTGCTGCAAAACATAATAGAAATGGTGGCTCCAGTTGCTCATTTCATCTACACTAGGAAATAGATTGATGTCATCGGGAATGTGGGGTAACAAGGTCATAATCTTTGCTACATAGAACGTAAATCGCTCCAAGGATTCAATCTGACTTACTAGTTGATCTTTCTCATGGAACTCCAGCATCTCATTGGTTAGGTTCAATCCACACGCTCCTAAATCATTCAAAACAGAATTGTCATACCCTTCACTTTGAACTAGAATGGCGTGAACGTATTTCTGCAGCTTAAAGGTGTGTTTGCTATTAATCAATTCATATGAGTCGTACATCGCTTTAGGAATTAATGGTTATTTATTTATTGTTACTGATAGATTTTCTGATTTCGTTTCTGCCCCAAATACCTCCACCTAACAGCAGCAAAGAAATACCACCATCAATAGGCACATTTGGCGGTTGTGGTGCCGGTACAATGACAGTTCTTCGTTGCGCGGTGGTGACATATGGCGCACTAAATAGCATTACTATAATCAACATTCTTTTCATAACGAGAATAGGTTTTTGGGTTTATATACCTAAAACTACGCAGGAGTTCAAAGAATATTTTACGATTGGAAAACTTAAGGTTTTCAACAATCCACTACATTAGCGACATGATAATCACCAAAACCCCTTTTAGGATCTCATTTGTAGGCGGAGGAAGCGATTTAGAAAGCTTTTTCAGTAAGAAAAAAGGTGCTGTTTTAAGTACAACTATTGATAAGTATATGTACATCAGCACTCACGAGTTTTTCGAAAGAGACAAGATTCGTTGTAAATACTCCCAAACAGAAACCGTTGATCACGTCGATGAATTGCAGCACCCAATATTAAGAACGGTACTTAAAGACTTCGATGTGAAAGGCATCGAGGTAAGCTCTATTGCAGATATACCTGGAGGAACTGGCATGGGCAGTAGCTCGAGCTTCACAGTAGGCCTTCTGCACAACATCAGCGCATACACGAATAAATTGGTGACCAAAGAAAACCTTGGTAGCGGAGCTTGTAGAGTGGAAATTGACCTCTTAGGCGAACCCATTGGCAAGCAAGATCAGTACGCTGCAGCCTATGGAGGTTTAAACATTATTGAATTTAATCCTGACGGTTCTGTCAACGTTGAACCTATTTATATTAGTGCTGAGACCAGAGCAGAATTGAACAACAATCTCAAGCTCTACTACATTGGAAATCAACGCAGTGCTAGTAAAATCCTTGCAGAGCAAAAGAAAAACACTTCTCAAGAAGACAAATTCAAGGCACTGGAAAAGATGGTCGATCTGGTTTACGATTTAAAAGAAGTCCTTATAAAAGGAGATTTAGCTTCTTTTGGTGATCTCTTACATGAAAATTGGCTGCTAAAACAAAGTTTAGCTAAGGGCATTACTACTCCTAGAATCAACGATTTATATACGGCAGCTACAAATGCAGGTGCGCGCGGCGGCAAACTCTTGGGTGCTGGAGGCGGCGGTTTCATGCTCTTTTATGTCGACACAGATCAGCATCATGCTGTAGATCAGGCCATGGCAGAATTAGATGCAACACCGTTCGAGTTTAAAATGGAGACCGACGGATCTAAGATCATTCACATCGAAAGTTAATGTTAAGCTGCTTGTGCATTGATTATTTATGTACTTTTGCCGCTCAATTATTCATTAATTAACGGGGTTTCGGACCCTTTTAAAACAATTAATTATGGCAACTAAAATTCGTTTGCAAAGAGGTGGTCGCAAGTCGCGTCCTATTTATTCAATCGTTGTAGCAGATGCTCGCGCAAAGCGTGATGGTCGTTTCATCGAGAAACTAGGTACGTACAACCCGAACACCAACCCAGCAACAATCGACTTGAACTTTGATTCAGCGTTATCATGGGTAATGAAAGGTGCACAGCCAACTGATACGGCTCGCGCAATTCTATCTTACCGTGGTATCATGATGAAGAAGCACTTGCTTGAAGGTGTACGCAAAGGTGCATTGACTGAAGAGCAAGCAGAAGCTAAATACGAAGCTTGGCTAAGCGAGAAAGAAGCTAAAATCGGCGCTAGCACGAAGGCTATCGCTGATAAGCAGGCCTCAGAGAAATCTGCTCGTCTAGCTGCTGAAAGCGAAGTAAACAAAGCTCGTGCTGCTGCTATCGCTGCTGCCAACGCTCCTGCTCCAGTAGAAGAGGCGCCAGCAGAAGAAACTGAGGCTGCTGCTGAAGAGGCACCGGCGGAAGAAGCTGCAGAAGAAAGCGCAGAGTAATTGTGCAAAAGGAGCAGTGCTTTTTACTCGGTAAAATCACTAAACTCCATGGGTATAAGGGAGCGATGGTTCTCCATATAGACTCTTCTACCCCGCAATACTTTAGAACATTGGAATCAGTTTTCTTGGAATTTAACCAAGAGCTGATTCCATTTTTTTTTGCAGAAAGGGGCAAGCTCAATGGTAAGAAGCTAATTGTCAAGCTTGAGGATGTTAGCCCTGAAGAAGCCTCTCGTTTTATAGGCTGTCAAGCGTACTTGCCACAAGAAATGCTACCAGCTCCGAAAGAGGGATTCTACGACAAAGCTATCCTCGGTTTTAAAGCCATATCCGGCGAGAAAGAGATTGGTGAAATTATCGAAGTTGTTGAAAATGCAGCACAGAACTTGTTTGTCATCGAACAAGGTGAAAAGGAATATTTAGTTCCTGCAGTGGAAGCATTCATTCAAAAAATTGAACATACTCAGAAAATCGTTTATCTTGAATTACCAGAAGGTTTGTTAGACCTTTAATCACAGATGAACGAAAATAAACCATACGATCCGAGGTACTTGCATTTGATTTTCAGTGCATTGCTTATGACTCAGCTCGTCCTGACCTCGGTTGTACTCTACGTTGCTAGCGAAAGTGCCAGCATATTTTTACTCCCTTTTGCCGGCAATACCTATGCTATTCCAGGAATCGCTTTTGTACTTCTACTACTGGGCAGGTATGTATGGAACAATGGCATGCGTGAAATTTCTACTAAAGACAATCTTTTCGAGAAGCTTGAAATACTTACCAAAATTCACATTTGGCGATGGGTGCTGGTTCAGTTGGGGACGATAATACTATTGACCTATACCCTCGTTGAAGGCAACTTTTATTATTTCATTTTTGCCTTGGTTAATATTGTCTATTTCTTCACCTTGCGACCAAAGATATTCGGACTCGCAGGAGAATTATGAAACTCGTAGGGCCTTTTCAAATGAAACAATTCAGCGTGCAGCACGACAGCTGTGCGATGAGAGTAAATACCGATGGTTGCCTTCTCGGTGCCTTAGCCGGTGAATTTGACGACAACGCATCCGTTCAACACATACTTGATATCGGCACTGGCAGCGGAGTTATCGCTCTTCAGTTAGCCCAGCGATACGGTAGTGCATTTATAGATGCGGTGGAAATTCATGGACCTAGTGCAAAACAAGCCTCAGAAAACTTCAAGAGTAGCCCATGGAGCAACAGAATGATATGTTACCATGAGCCTCTTCAAGACTTTGAAGGCAGCGTAGGCTACGATTTAATTGTCTCGAACCCTCCCTATTTTGAATCGGGACCAACTAAAACCGACGAAGGAGTGGCCAATGCAAGACATGCCTTGACCTTAGATTTTAATTCGCTCATTCAGCATACCTCAAGGTTGCTGAAAGATTCGGGTACGTTTTGGTGTGTTTTACCTGCAGATAGAGCGCAAAGTATGATTGAAGCAGGCATTGAAGAAAACTTACACTTGACTCACATCTACTCTATTAAACCAAAAGATATTCGTCCGGCAAATAGGGTGATCATGGCATTTAGCAAGCTTTCCCCGAAGGAAACAATTCGAAAAGAAATGGTCATTTACAAAGCACCACAGGAGTACTCACAAGAGGTTCGAGAGGTGTTGTCCCCTTTCTACGCAAGTCTTTAATAGCCGCTATAGGGAACCTCTTTCTCAATAAATTTGACCCCAAAATCTCGGGCCAATTCTTCTAAAATAGGATCAAACCACTCCTTGGTCATCGGTCGTTGAACACCTATTGGAGCATTTCCTTGCAGAACTAGTTTAGTAGCTATACCCAAAGGTAGCCCCACAGTACCGGCCATCGCTGTGCTTCTTGCATTTTCTCCTTCCACTCCCATCGAGCTTTCAATCATAAAGAGCGCTCCATCCTGCTCCCATCCAATCTTATGGTACATCACAATAAGATCTTTATCTTCCGGTAACATGGTCCATACCTGACGTAAGATATACTCGAGACATTGCGCAGGTGTGGCTTCATCAAATTCAAATTTTTGGTCGGAAAATATCCCTGCCCACTCCAACTTATAGAATATCTCAGAGTCCTGGGGTATACTGAGGTAATACTTGAGCTTCAGTTCGACACTATCGCTCGAGTTGTAGGCTAAGAACAGATTTGTATAGTCCCTGAAAGACATGTTCTTTAACCCTTTGATTATATATGAGTCGTCGGTCATGCCTAACCGAACGAAACAATCCCATGCACGTGCATATCCTGGTCTTCTTAGGGTTCCTCTGTATAACGTTTCTATCTGCGTTAAACCATAGGCATCTTTGTACTTCAATGAATCTCTATTGGCAAGACCTTCGAATCGACCATACCCTTCAACATTCATAAATTCGGTCCTTCTAAAAACCATGTGCGGGGGTATGTACTTGTATTTGCCCTCTTGCAGAAACTTGACAGCACCGCCCTGTCCTGCTAAAACCACATTTCGAGGGTTCCATGTAAACTTGTATCGCCAAGGATTTTGCCCCTCAGAATCGGGACTCAATAATCCACCAGTGAAGCTTTCGAAGAGCTTAATTCTACCACCTTGAGATCGAATTCTTTCGATCAACTGCATAGCACTCATATGATCAATACCAGGATCTAATCCACATTCATTGAGAAAAACCAATCCTTTATCAAGAGCTTCAGAATGCAATGCTTCCATTTCTTTGGTTAAGTAAGATGCCGTAATCAAATGACTACTTTGCTCTAAACAACTTTTGGCAACGGACATGTGCATATGCGCAGGAACCATACTTATGGTGATATCGACCCTGCCTATTTCATTCTTTAGCCCTTGCTCATCCATAATATCAAGCACACCGAAGGAACATCCTTCCATTACCTCCCCCATGCGCTCTTTAGCAACATCCAAATCTTTATCTACTACACGGAGTCCTATAAGACCACTACTTACTAAAGATTTTAGATAGGGAACTAGCTTCTGTGTACTTAAACCTGCTCCAATTAAGAGTACTTGCTTCATTTCAACTGATTTCCTCCTAAGTTAAACCGATTCTTCTTTGTTTCAATTAAAACAATTACTGTATTTAATGTTGATTATCAAACATTCGTGCAATGAAGCAATTCTTAACTTTACTTCATGAAAAACACCATCGCAATTCTAGGAGCCTTAGCTGTTGCATTAGGGGCACTAGGGGCACATGCTTTAAGGGATGTTCTTGATGCCTCGAGCCTAGCCTCCTACAAGACTGCCGTCTTATACCATTTACTTCACACTATCGCGCTTTTCACCTTAACAAGAAGCAGTTACAGGAAACTTACAGCTCAACTTTGGCTTTGGGGAATTGTTCTTTTTTCAGGATCTATCTACCTACTTGCAACAGATGAATTGTTGGATCTATCACTATCATTTCTTGGTCCTATCACCCCTATTGGCGGACTTCTCTTAATTGGGGGCTGGATCTCTCTTTTAGGCTCAAACGAGACAAATGCAGATAAATAGTTAGAACTTAGAGATAAAAAATAAAAAGTGTTAGGACACTTCACTTTTACCTTATTAAGTTTGTAAGACCTATTACATTTTAAAGAACCACACTAATAATGACTTCTAAGAACCACCTAGAAGCCTTAGACCTATTGGGTATTAAGGCTGGAGAAGTATTTAGCAATCTTCACCCTGATGTGCTTGAAGAGCACAGCTTACGCAAACAAATGGCCGTTCGTACTGCTCACGGGGCCATTGCAATCAACACTGGAAAGTTTACTGGCCGCAGCCCAGAGGACCGTTTTATTGTCAAGGATGATTTGACAAAAGACGCACTTTGGTGGGGCGCCATCAACAAACCCTTTGATGCTCAAAAATTTCAATCGTTAAAATTGAAGATTTGTGACTATCTCGAAGGCAAGGACGTTTATGTTCGTGATGCTTTCGCTGGTGCCCATCCCACCTATAGATTATCTGTGAGGGTCATCAATGAATATCCTTGGTCCAACCAGTTTACTAGCAACATGTTTATTGCGCCTAGTGAAGCGGAATTGAAAGATTTTAATGCAGAATGGACAGTCATCAATGCACCAGGTTTTTTAGCAGATCCTGAATTAGACGGCACTAGGCAATCAAATTTTGCCATCATTGACTTCAGCGACAAATGCATCATTATTGGTGGTACTGGATATACAGGTGAAATCAAGAAAGGGATTTTTTCTGCTCTTAATTTCATTCTCCCCTACCAGAAAAATGTACTTAGCATGCACTGTTCTGCCAATGTTGGCGAGAACGGTGATACCTCAATTTTCTTTGGACTTTCAGGAACTGGAAAAACAACACTAAGTGCTGACCCTAGACGTAAACTTATCGGTGATGACGAGCACGGCTGGTGCTCAGACAATACCATTTTCAATTTTGAAGGTGGTTGTTACGCCAAAGTCATTGACTTGAGCGCTGAGAAAGAGCCAGATATCTTCAATGCTATTAAACCGCACGCCATTTTAGAGAATGTTATTCTCAACGCCAATGGTACAGTGAAATTTGAAGATGCCAGTATTACGCAAAATACAAGGGTCAGTTACCCAATTGATCATATTTCAAATATTCAACCAGGTTCTTTAGCCAATAATCCAAGAAACATCTTCTTCCTAACTGCGGATGCTTACGGAACTTTACCTCCTATTTCTAAATTAACGCCTGGGCAAGCTGCGTATCATTTCATCAGCGGTTATACAGCCAAAGTCGCAGGTACCGAGGAAGGTGTAACCGAACCTAAAGCCGTATTTTCTGCTTGCTTCGGAGCTCCTTTCATGCCATTGCATCCAACGTATTACGCAAACATGCTCGCTGAGAAAATGGAAGATGCGAAGGTTAATGTCTGGTTAGTCAATACAGGTTGGACTGGTGGTCCTTACGGTACAGGCAAAAGAATGTCCTTAAAGCATACAAGAAGAATGATTACAGCCGCGATGAATGGCGAATTGGATCATGTAGACTTCAAAGAGCATGATATCTTCGGTTTACATATGCCGACTTCATGTCCTGATGTGCCAGATCACATCTTAAACCCAAAGGATACATGGAACGATCCACAAGCTTATGATGAAATGGCAAACGAATTGGCGATAAAGTTCTCGAACAACTTTAAACAGTTCGAGAGTGAAGCCACAAACGAAATACTTGAGGGAGCCCCTCGAGTATTGGTTGGAGCTAAATAAACTCCAAGTGTTAGATGTGTCTGTAAGGGCGGCCGTTGGCCGCCCTTACTTGTTTAGAAGATAGTTGATAACTACGCTTCCAATTGATTTAAAGTTTACATGAGAAGCTATTTAAAATCAATAATTTAAAAGAACACTAAAAGCAATATCAATGTCCGTGAAGAAAAAAAAAGCCACTGCTCAGAAAATATTCGTACTTGACACCTCAGTGATACTTTATGATCATAATGCAATTTTTTGCTTTGAGGAACATGATGTTGTTTTACCCATTTCGGTTCTAGAAGAATTGGACGAATTCAAAAAGGGTCATGATTCCAAGAATTACGAGGCTCGTGAATTCATCAGAACGCTCGATAGAATTACAGAGGATAAAGATTTTACCGATTGGATACCTCTTAATGGCGATACGCATGGCAACCTAAGAGTAATCATGGATACCTCGCACAAGGGCATAGATGCAGAAAAAGTTCTCGGTCGCAAAATGGATCATCGGATTATCAATGCTGCCCTGAATATCCAGGATTTGGAGCCAGATAAAACGACTATTCTTGTAACCAAGGACATCAACCTCAGATTAAAAGCTAAGGCATTGCACCTGAGAAGTGAGGATTACTTGACGGGGAAAATCAAAGATATGGATGCCCTTTTCAAGGGTAAATCGGTAGTGGAAAATTTCAATACTGATACACTTACGAAGTTATATGCTGAAAAGTCGGTTGATATAGACCTCGTGGTAGAAGACAATCCCTCCTTCACGCCTTTTCCTAACAGTTATTACGTTTTAAAATCCGATACATCTAGCGGCTTGGCATATTACAATGCCATTGATAAAACCCTTGACCATGTAGAAAAGCGTTCGGTATATGGCATTAAACCGAGGAACGCAGAACAGGCCTTTGCCATTCACGCAATTCTAAACCCAAACATCAAACTGGTTAGTCTTACGGGTGTGGCAGGGACCGGTAAAACGCTTATTGCGTTGGCCGCCTCGCTTGAACAACGCCGAGACTTCAAGCAGATCTACTTAGCACGACCTATCGTACCTCTTTCCAATAGAGATCTTGGCTACCTACCCGGTGATGCAAAGGAGAAAATCAATCCATACATGCAGCCACTTTGGGACAATCTTAAGCTCATAAAAAACACCTTTAGCGATAGAGACAAAGAGTACAAGCAACTAGAAGCTATGGTGGAAAAGGAGAAAATTGTCATCACCCCTCTAGCTTATATTCGTGGACGCTCTCTTGCAGAGATCATCTTTATTGTAGATGAAAGCCAAAATCTCACTCCACACGAGGTCAAGACCATTATTACCAGAGCAGGTGATGGTGCGAAATTCATTTTTACTGGGGACGTTGGACAGATTGACACCCCATATCTTGATGAACAATCCAATGGATTGAGCTACCTAGTGGATAAGGCTAAAGGCCAGGATATCTATGCGCATGTTACCTTAGAAAAAGGAGAAAGAAGCGAATTGGCAAACCTCGCGAACGAGCTTTTATAAATCGGCACAGAATTTGTTTCTTAGATTTCAAACTAAACCCTCTATCAAATGATCACCCTATATACCGCAGTTACACTCGACGGATACATCGCCAACAAAGATGGCGGCATAGATTTCCTAGAGAATCCTAGATATCAACTTCCCGACGAAGATTATGGTTACGCAGGGTTTTACGAAGGAATAGAAATCGTTGCAATGGGGTACAACACCTATCAACAAGTGATCAATTTCGAAGGAGAATACCCCTATCACGGCAAGCATAGTATAGTTTTTAGCAAAACAGGGTCTGCTGATGAAATTCCAGGCGATATCGAGATTACAGAGGAAGCAGAAGAAAGCGTCATCCAAAGACTCAAGCGTGAAGGTAAAAATGTATGGATCATTGGCGGAGGTGCAACCAACGCGAGAATTCACCAGAGTGGAGTGATTGACCGTATGATTCTTACTTATTTGCCTCTGACATTAGGCGCAGGTATTCCTCTTTTCAGAGAGAATGATGGTCGTCAGGAATGGAAAAATACAGGTACGCGAACTTTTGCAAACGGATTGGTTCAGATCACCTTGGAAAGAAGGTAATCGACCTTTACTTCTAAATCACTCAAAGTACCGTTATTTACCACTACTAGATGACTGTGTTTTCTTCGATAGTCATCTTTATACTGAGTAGATAACCGCTCTTTAATATGGTGTTCTTTAAGTCCTGGATTTCGATTCAACACCCGTTCAATTCGAATGTCTTCATCAGCAACTATGCTGACAACGAACTCACAAGTTCTATCCTTGGCCTCTAGTACAAGTGCGCTTTCCTTGAAAACAACATTTTTACCACAAAGGGTGACCCAACGCTCAAAATCAGCACGCACCGCAGGATGAACTAGCGATTCAAATTTGTGTCTTAACAATTGATTCTTAAATATACGATCAGCGATATAGGACCTATTCAATGAACCTCCTTCATAGGCAGCTTTTCCCATAAGATTAGTGATTGCATCAACCAGCTTTACATCTGAATTCATCAAAAGCTTAGCACGGTTATCACTGTAGTACACTGACTGGCCTTTAGCCTCGAGCATAGCACAAAATGTGCTCTTTCCAGACCCCATTCCTCCAGTAATACAAATGACCTTAGGTAAAATCATTAATTCAGTTTTTCAATTACGTTTGGCTGAACAGATAAAACCGAAACATCGCGGGTTAGGGTTTGGCAAGAAATCGAATAAAATCTCTCGTCAGCCGTGTAAGATACACTAATTAACTCTGAGGTTTCAGCATTCAACAAAGATCTTACGGGACCGCTGATCCATACTTCGATATCCACAATCTGTTGACCCAAAATCAATGGCACACTGACCTTCTTCTCAGACCAAAGCTCGCTTAAACCAATGACCTCTACCCTATCTATTTCGACAGTACTTACATCTTTACTCAATCCTAATATTGGCAAATCTAGCGCATGGCCACCGTCCCAGTAAAATTCCGGTACTTCAACAAATAATTCCACCTGTCTCACCGCATCCGCAGAACCAACCACTTCAACACTGTCAGGCTGCAGTTTAATCTGTTCTAACCATTTATACCCTTCGGGCAACTCGATCTTATTTCTTCCCGATATGCGCACTGGAAGTTTGCTCCTTAGCAACGACTCGCATGGAAACAAAAGCTCACTCGAGGCTATTGAAAATTCATAATTATCACTGAAAATCGATTTCAGCGCAGAGCTAACTTCGATCGTTTTGACGGCATAGGTTTGGTCATCCTTTTTAAGAAACGAGGAAGACTCTAAAACAACTTCTTCTCCATCTACTTCCGAAAGCCGAAGAGCATTAATCCCTGAAGCACTCACCTCTAAGTTTAATGTCAATGCGGTGTCAACAAGGAATCTATCCCCTATAATCGATGAGGGACTACAGACCATTACAGATACATTGGCAAAACGCTTGGTATTACTAACCGTCGTTAATAGCCAAATGGTGCTCGTTAGCCCGATGAACAGCAAAAATTCTTTATGAAACAGCCGCTTTAGCATGGAGATAAAAAAACCGGCCGAAGCCGGTTTTTCAATTATTTTTCAGATTTCAAATACTGTGCACTAAGTTCTTTACTAATGGCACTTTTCTCAACTTTCAATCTTGAATTTTCACATTCTAAAATGATAAAAGTATCTCCTACTTCGAGGATTTTACCATGAATTCCAGAAGTTAGAACTACTCTGCCTCCTTTCTTTACTTCACTGCGAAACTTTCCTTCTTCCTTTTGCTTCTTCATTTGAGGTCTGAAGAAGAATAAGTACATCACAAGGATGATCATAATAAACGGCAAGAAGCTCATAACGCCTCCTTGTGGGTTGGCGGCTTGTAATACTAGGTATGTCATTATTTGTTCGAAATAACTGTTGATGTAATATTTAAGACCTTGGTCTGAGGGACAGCGTTGGTAGTCAAGGTTACGCGTTTATCCTGTTTACCAGCACGACCTGAAGAGTTAAAACTAACCTTAATTTCGCCAGAAGCTCCTGGAGCAATTGGTTGGCGTGGCCACTGTGGCACAGTACACCCACAAGAACCTTGTGCGTTAGAAATAATTAAAGGTCCTTCCCCTTCATTTTTAAAGGTAAAAGTGTAATTCACTACTTCACCTTCTTGGATTTGTCCAAAGTCGTGGAAATCGTTCTCAAACGCAATAGCAGGCAAGGCCTCCATCATCGTCTCAGAAGCAGGCTCAGCTGGTGCTTCGATACGGTCAGCTGCACTATTACATGCAGTCATTGATGTTAGGACGGCGGCTAAAACAACTAGTTTCTTCATTACTTGTAATTTTATTCTATTATTCCTCTACCCACTTTATTCAGTAGGCCTTCTTCACGCAAATTAGTGACGATTTTGTCAAGTATACCATTGATGAAGGAAGAACTTTTAGGAGTACTGTATTCTTTTGCTAAATCCAAGTACTCGTTCATACTCACCTTCACTGGAATTTCATCCATACCACGCCACTCTGCGATACAAAGCTTCATAAGCACAACATCTAGCTTCGCAATTCGGTCGCTTTCCCAATTCTTGCTTTTGCTTTTAATTCTTGCTTCGCTATCCGCAGCAAACTCGAAATACTTTCGCATTAGTAATGCTCCAAAAGCCGCATCACCTTCGTCTTTGTATAAATGAGGAATAGTTACTGCCCCTTGTTCATTCCAACTTGAGATGACCTTACCACTCATCATTTGAGCAGCATCTAAATCATCGCTCCAACCAACATGCATATCTTCATAAATATCATGCAGTAGCTCATTCTCAGCAATATGAACTTGGTAGATGTATTTGATAAAGCGTTTCTGTGCCGCAAAATTGGTCGGAGTTGCTAATAGTTTTTCGAATTCCTCACCTTCGAAAATCTCCTGCCAAAGCTTTCTAAAGTGAGTTTCGTAATTACTCCAATCAGTATGGACACCTTCACTAAAAGCGATCAATCGGTCATCGCTAGCCACCATTTCGAAGAAAGGTATGCTTGTAAAGACAGCTATCCTCCCCTCAAGGGCTGCATCTGGTACGTTACGACTCTGCACCTTCTCCAATTGTTCTTGCGCAATCTTATGAATTCTAAGGAGTGCATGAATGTCCCAAACAAATAGATCGTGGACTTCTTCTAGGCTTTTATCCAAATTCTTAAGTAAAGTTGCCGCCCCTAATTCATTGTCGGAAGCATGGGCATAGAGATGATGCAGGACCTTAATCCTGATGTGACGTCTAGTAATCATACGGTAGTGGGAATTTTAAGCACACGAATGTCGATAAACAGAACTGTTTTAGGCAAAGTCTTGTTATTTTTGATACACCGCATGCAAAGAGCTTTCTTAATGGCAAATATACTGCGGAACCTACCTACGATATCCTATGCGGACATTAAAATATCTTAACAAATACTTTTTAAAATACAAGTGGCTGCTTGGAGCAGGTGCATTCTTCGTCATCGTTTCGGTGATATTCAAACTCTTTCCAGCACTACTCATTCGGAATAGCTTCGATACAATTGCTGCGGTGATAGACGATTACAAAGAGGGGAATGTTCAAGATAAATTGGTCCGTTGGGAACTCATTAGATACGGACTTTACATCATCGCCTCTGCTATTTTGCAAGGTGTATTTATGTATTTCATGCGTCAAACCATTGTCGTGATGTCAAGACATATTGAATTTGACTTGAAAAATGTGGTCTTCGAACAATACCAGCGCCTAACCCAACGATTCTTCAAGCAAAACAATACTGGAGATTTGATGAATAGAATCTCAGAAGATGTTGGAAAGGTTAGAATGTATGTGGGCCCTGCAATTATGTACGCACTGAATACGGGATTCACTATCATTTTGGTCATCTCAATTATGCTTAGCGTGAGCCCGAAACTTACGCTTCTTACTCTTGCTCCACTGCCCTTATTGGCATTTTTGGTCTATAAGGTGGCCAATTTGATTAACGCCAAATCACTCGCCGTACAAGAGCAACTCAGTACACTTAGCACCTTTGCCCAAGAAAGTTTTTCCGGAATGCGTGTGATTAAATCCTACCATAGGCTGGACTGGTTTAATCGCAAATTTAAGCGTGAAGCCGTCGAATACCGATCGGTGAATGAAGAGCTTTTCAGAGTAAACGCAACGTTCCAACCCATCATGATTCTGATGGTAGGAATCTCCACGCTCATCACCATTTATGTTGGAGGCCGTTTGTACTTCAAAGGCGAAGTAAGCGCAGGAAACATCACCGAGTTCATCTATTATGTCAACCTTCTTACTTGGCCCATCGCTTCTATTGGCTGGGTAACCAGTCTTGTACAAAGTGCGGCCGCTTCCATGGAACGACTGAATGAATTCCTCTCAGAAGAACCAGATTTTGAATCGGGGTCGCACCAACCTAACACATTCCAAGGTCGAGTAGAATTCAAAAATGTGAGCTTCACCTACCCAAATAGCGGCATAGAAGCCTTGAACAAGGTTAACTTTACGGTTGAAGCCGGTCATAGCCTCGGCATTTTGGGTAAAACTGGATCAGGAAAGAGTACAATAACGGCACTCATGGTTCGTCAATACGACCCTAGTGAAGGTCAGATTTTTATAGATGGTGTAGACATCAAAGATTGGCATTTGCCTACTCTGAAGAAATATTTGGGTTGGGTCCCTCAAGAGGCCTTCCTATTTAGCGATACCATTGCACGCAATATTGCATTTGGCTTGGATACTTTTGATTCAGACAAAGTAGAGCAGGCAGCCGTCGCGGCTGGTGTTCATGAAAACATTATCGATTTCCCAAAAGGCTATGAGACCAAGGTGGGCGAACGAGGAATCACATTAAGCGGTGGTCAGAAACAACGCGTAAGTATTGCGCGAGCTCTAGCCAAAGATCCGAAGCTTATGGTCTTCGACGATTGTCTCAGTGCCGTGGATACAGAAACTGAAGAGCTCATCCTAGGAAACATTAAAGAAGCTACCTCGTCCATCTCTTCTATGATCATAGCCCACAGAGTGAGTAGTGTGAAGCATTGTGAGCAAATTATTTGCCTTGATAATGGAGCTGTCATTGAGAAGGGCACCCATGCAGAACTCGAGAATGCCGGCGGGCATTATAACGAGTTGATCAGCCTACAGCTCGAGCAATAAACCAGGCAGAACAAGGAGTAAACCTGTTAATTTCTTTTTTAGTTTTTGGCCAAGCATTCACTTACATTTGAGTGCTTGAAAAGATGAATTCCATGGGTAAAATTATAGCTGTTGCCAACCAAAAAGGTGGAGTAGGAAAAACGACTACCGCAGTAAATTTAAGTGCTGCCTTAGGCGCATTAGAGAAAAAGGTCCTCATCATTGACGCAGATCCTCAGGCCAATGCAACAAGCGGGTTTGGATTAGCGCATGACGATGCAACTGAAGGAACGTATGAGCTCATCGAAGGAGCCCGTCCAGCGAGCAGTCTTATCCACAAAACAAATACACCTAACGTAGATATAGTTCCTGCACAACTTGATTTGGTGGCGGTTGAACTGGAAATTATTGATCAACCCAAGCGCGAATTCTTTCTAGCAAACGCTTTAAGCGAGGTTAAAGAAAAATACGACTACATCATTATTGACTGTGCCCCTTCACTGGGATTAATTACTTTGAACGCACTTACAGCTGCTGATGGTGTTTTGGTACCGATCCAATGCGAATATTATGCACTAGAAGGACTGGGCAAACTGCTGAATACCATCAAGAAAGTCCAAGAGCTTCACAATGAAGACTTAAATATTCAAGGCCTACTACTCACAATGTTCGACTCAAGACTTCGTCTTTCGAATCAGGTAGCCGAAGAGGTGAAAATGCACTTTGAAGGATTGGTATTTGAGACTATCATACATCGCAATATCAAATTAAGTGAGGCCCCATCACACGGAGAGCCTATCATCGCATACGATGCGAGCAGTAAAGGCGCTGAGAATTACCTAACTTTAGCACAAGAAATAATCGCAAAAGGAGCTTAGTACAATGGCGAAACGAGCAATGGGAAAAGGCCTTTCCGCCATTCTAGGCGATGAGGCAGCAAAGGTTAATAAGGTTACGGATAAAGGAGCTGAGAAGCTCGTAGGTACGGTTGCAACCATTTCTATTGATAGCATAGTCACAAATCCATTCCAGCCTAGAAGTAATTTCGACAGCGATGCCCTAATCGAATTATCCCAGAGCATATCTGAAGTAGGCATAATTCAACCCATTACTGTTCGAAAAAATGGGATGAAGTTCGAGTTGATCTCCGGTGAGCGCCGTTTTAGAGCCTCGCAAATGGCAGGATTGACCGAAATCCCAGCATATATTCGATTGGCAGACGACCGTCAGCTCCTTGAGCTCGCTATCGTTGAAAATTTGCAACGAGAAGATCTTGACCCTATCGAAATGGCCTATTCCTGTAAGCGAATGATGGACGAATTAGGTTTGAGCCAAGAACAAGTGGCACAGCGTCTTGGAAAGGGAAGATCGACCATCACTAACTTTTTAAGACTTTTAAAACTACCTGCACTTATCCAAGCTGAATTGCGCGATTTACATCGCAATGAGAGTGCCGATGAAAATAATGAAGGGAGTACCAACGTTGTTTTCTCTATGGGACATGCACGTGCACTTCTAAACCTACCATCGGAAGAAAGTCAGATTGAATTATATAAGAAGGTTCTTAAAGAAGGCCTTAGCGTGCGACGAGTTGAAGAGCTTGTTAAAGCCCTGAAAAATCCAGTTTCTCCAAAAGCCAAGGCTGAAAAGCCTGAGGAATTGTCTCGATTAGAAGCGCAGCTTGGCGCTTACTTTAGTTCAAAAGTAGCTATTTCACAGAGCCCAAAAGGCAAGGGTAAAATTCAAATTGAATTCGGCTCAGACAAGGAGCTAGCGGAAATCATCGCTAAACTAAATGGTTAAGAGCATAGCGATACTTTTCTTATTATCAGCTTTTTACACCTTATCGGCGCAAGAGGCCGACACTTTATTGACTCCCTCAACTGAGCACAATCACAGCCATACAGACGCAGCAAAGCACAATATCAAAATGGCTACAACCTTAGCCTTAATACCAGGCGCAGGTCAGATGTACAATAAGAAATATTGGAAAGTTCCTTTTGTTTGGGGTGCAATAGGCGGTGCGGGATACTACTATTATGATCTTGATAACGACTTCAAAAACTACAAGAGCGTACTTCAGCTCATCATTGATCAGCCAACCCTGACAACTAGAGCGGACCTTGAAGCATTTGATCCAAATTTATTTGCCTCCCTCCCTTCTCCGTTTTACCAAAGTACTGCAGATGGTGTAGCAACAGAAACTATGGGCTACATGGATGCGCTTCGCACCCAGAGAGAATATGCCTTCTTCGGAATAATTGGCGTTTATGTGTTGAGCATACTCGACGCGAATATTGATGCTCACTTATACGACTTTGATGTAAGCGACGATTTGAGCTTGCGTCCCAGTCTCATGCAGACCAATACGTTTGCTGGCGCATATGTGAATCCAGGAATTACCTTGACATTGACTTTACCATGAAAATCTCTATCATAGGATATGGCCGCATGGGCCAAGCCATCGAAAAAATCGCTAAGGCTCGCGGTCATGAAATCGCTTATATTAACAATGGAGAAGCGCTAGACTTAGATGCAATCAAAGCTACAGATGTGGCCATCGAGTTTACTCAACCAGAAGCTGCTTTATCAAACATTAAAAGCATCCTTAGCACATGCACACCTGTAATAAGTGGAACTACCGGCTGGTTAGCTTATAAGGAAGAGGCGGACGAGATTGCCGAGCAAAATAATACTGCTTTCCTGTATGCATCCAACTTTAGTCTTGGCGTGAATCTTTTCTTTGTGATGAACGAGAAGCTAGCAGAATTAATGGCACCGCAAAATGACTACACCCCTAGTGTTCATGAAATTCACCATACTGGTAAAAAAGACGCCCCATCCGGCACGGCTATAACCACTGCGGAAGGCATCCTTGCAGCCTATCCGCAACTCAAGAGCTGGTCACAGGAAAATAAACCAAATAGCCTTCAAATCACTGATGAACGTATCGACCCTTATTGCGGAACACACACAGTGACTTATGAAAGCACAATAGACAAAATTACTTTAGAACATCATGCACATAGTCGAGAAGGATTTGCTCAAGGTGCCGTTCGCGCTGCGGAATGGATCATAGGTAAGCAGGGCGTATTTGGCATGAGAGATGTCTTAGGGCTTTAACTACTTTCACAGTATCCTAACAATTTAACGACTTAGTATAGACTATTTTCGAGATATGGAATTCATCATCTTCACCCTCGTTCAAGCTCTTTGGTTTGGCGCAATCAGTTGGAAATTTTACGTGGCGGCAGAACGCAAAGCTTGGGAAGCGTTCATCCCAGTATACAATGCTTACGTACTTGTCAAATTCACTGAACGTCCGAAATATTGGATCATATTGTACTGTATCCCCGTCGTTGGTGTGGTCATGGGCATTATCATGATTTACGAATTACTGCACGTTTTTAAATTTAGAAAGACTTGGCAGACTGCAGCAGTAATGGGCAGTTTTGGTCTTTACTTAGGCTACCTCAATTATAAAGAGACCTTAAAATATTGGGGTAGAGACGATAAATACATTAAGAAGAATCTTGGTGAAGGAGTAAACAGCATCTTCTTCGCGATCGTAGTGGCCACGGTGATCCGCTCGACCACATTTGAAGCATATACCATCCCTACCAGTTCTATGGAGAAAAGCTTAATGGTGGGTGATTTCCTTTTTGTCTCTAAGATGCATTATGGTGTTCGCGTACCTATGACACCAATATCCTTACCGCTGGTTCACAACAAAGTTCCTTTCGCTGGAGCACCGTCTTACTCGAGCTGGCCGCAAATTCCTTATTTGAGGCTGCCTGCCATCTCACCCGTAAAGGTGGGCGATCCGGTAGTTTTCAATTATCCAATGGACAACATGCCCGTGGATAAAAAGGAAAATTATGTCAAGCGCTGTGTAGGAACCCCGGGAGATAGTCTTGAGGTAATAGATACCAAAGTCTTTGTCAATGGAAGCGCTATGCAATTTCCTGATAGAAGCTTCCCTCAATTCCTATACTATGTGCAAACTAACGGACAAGGATTCAGCAAGAAGCGTCTCAAAAAGGATTTTGACATCAACTATTTGAGCGATCAAGAACAACGCATGTACCCAACCGATCAGGATGTGTACCAGCGCACACAGACAGATTATATCATGTTCCTTCAACAGCAGCATGTGGATGATATTCTTGCGCTACCGAACGTCGTTAAAATCTGGCCTGTGGTTGCAAGCCGTCCTGGCACACCCATAGATACTACTAAGCCCGAAGGACTTCTAGAGATCGAAGGGGGACAAGCTCAAGAAATTTTGTTCCCAAACCCAGACACAGGTCATGGAGAGCGTCCTTATAATGACACATGGGATAATTTCGGTCCAATTCTGATTCCTGCATCAGGACAAACCGTGAAATTGACCGCTAAAAACCTTAATAGTTACAGAAGAATCATAGACGAATACGAAGGCCACGATCTTAAAATCACCAAAGAAGGCAAAGCCATCATTGACGGTGCTGAAGCTTCTTCATACACTTTTGAGAAGAATTATTACTGGATGATGGGAGATAACCGTCACAACAGTCTTGATGCTCGTAAATGGGGCTATGTACCAGAAGACCACATTGTTGGAAAACCGGTGTTTATCTGGATGAGCTACGACAAGCATGGAGAAGGAATAGATAAAATTCGTACAGACCGAGTGTTTACAACAGTGAACGGGCAAGGCGAGCGCCAAAGCTATTTCTGGCACTTCATCATCCTTCTAGGTATATACCAGGTTGTACAATTCGTTAGAAAGCGCAAGAAATAGGCATGCCCACGCTTCTTTCTACCGCATACCTCCCTCCTGCTCTTTGGGTGGCGCATGCCGTTCAAAGTGACAGTGTGCTTTTGGAGGCGAATGAAAAATTTCAAAAACAGAGCTACAGATCAAGGACTGAAATAGCAGGACCTAATGGTAAGCAAGTATTAAGTGTACCGGTCGATCGGAGTGTCAAAGACATACTCCATACCCCACTGTCTTACAAGGAAGATTGGGTAAAAAATCATCTGCGATCCATAGAAACCGCCTATGCAAATAGCCCATTCTTTGAGGTACTCTTTCCCGATCTTGAAGAGGTATTGAATAATCGATTCAAAACGCTTTGGGAGCTGAATCTTGCGACGATTAAGTTGCTGTTTTATTGGCTCGAGTTTTCCAAAGACATCGAATACACTTCCTCGTTCGAACCTGACTTTCATGGTTACGACGCGCGTAGCCTGCATCCTAAAAGGGAATTAGATGTAGAAATGCCCACATACCTTCAAGTGTTTAGTGAAAAAAATGGGTTTATAAGCAACTTGAGTGCTTTAGATGTGTTCTTTAACTTAGGACGTAGTTCTTGGGACTACTTTCAAGAATTGAACCTTAGACAGAAATAACCCATATACCACCATGAATCTAGCATTCAACAAAAACGAAGACGAGCTCAAGCTATTAGTTAGCGAAATGGCACGTCGTCATGCCATCATAGAAAAGGGCGGCGGCGAAAAAAAACTTCAGAAACAGCGCGATGCCGGCAAAATGACCGCACGCGAGAGAGTCAAATTTTTAGTAGATGATAATAAGCCTTGTCTTGAAATAGGCGCCTTTGCCGGGGACGGTATGTACGAGGAATACGGTGGTTGCCCTGCGGGCGGCGTGGTCGTGGTATTAGCTTATGTCCAAGGCAGACAATGTATCGTAGTAGCGAACGACGCCTCTGTTAAGGCCGGTGCTTGGTTCCCAATAACCGGAAAAAAGAACCTGAGAGCCCAGCAAATTGCTATGGAGAACCATACACCTATCATTTACCTAGTGGATAGTGCTGGTGTGTTCTTGCCCTTACAAGATGAAATCTTTCCGGACCGCGAACACTTCGGTCGAATCTTCCGGAACAACGCTATCATGAGTGGGATGAATATTCCACAGATATCAGCCATCATGGGCAGCTGTGTTGCTGGTGGTGCATACCTCCCTATCATGAGCGATGAGAGTCTCATCGTGAAAGGAAGCGGCAGTATTTTCTTGGCTGGAAGCTACCTTGTAAAGGCTGCTATTGGTGAGGATGTGGATAACGAAACCCTTGGTGGTGCAGATACCCACAGTGATCTAAGCGGCGTCACAGATTACAAATGTGAAGACGATGCAGAGGCTCTTTCGACGATCAAGGATTTGGTCGATAAGATGGGTGCTCGTCCAACCGCTGGTTTTAGCCGTACAAAGCCTAAGGCCCCTGTAAGACCTTCAGAAGAGGTATATGGACACATCCCGTTTGACGGTAAACCGTTCAATTCAAAATTAATCATCGAATGCCTTGTGGATGCTGATAGCTGGACCGAGTATAAAGAGACTTACGGTAAAACGATTATATGTGGTTACGCTCGAATAGACGGCTGGGCCGTTGGAATTGTGGCCAACAATAGAGCTGTAAGTAAGAATGCTAAAGGAGAGATGCAGTTTGGTGGTGTCATTTACAGTGATAGCGCTGATAAAGCTTCAAGATTTGTAGCCAATTGCAACCAAAAGAAAATCCCCCTTGTCTTCTTACAAGATGTTACTGGCTTCATGGTGGGCAGTAAGAGTGAACACGGAGGAATCATTAAGGACGGTGCTAAGATGGTCAATACCGTAGCCAATAGTGTCGTTCCAAAATTCACAGTGATCGTAGGGAACAGCTATGGTGCTGGAAACTATGCCATGAATGGTACGGCTTATGACCCAAGGCTTATCCTAGCGTGGCCTAATGCAAAATTAGCGGTCATGGGCGGCGCCCAAGCTGCGAAAGTGCTTCTCCAGATCGAAGCTGCAAGGATTAAAAAGAGCGGACAAGAATTGGACGAAAAAGGAATGGCGGAATTGAAGAAAACCATTGAAGACCGCTATGAAAAGCAAACTAGTCCGTATTATGCAGCTTCTAGACTTTGGGTTGACGCAATAATAGACCCCGCTAAGACTAGAAACTGGTTAAGTTATGGGCTAGAAATGGCCAATAACAATCCCGAACATAAAACGTACAACCCTGGAGTAATTCAAGTATGATGAAAAAACTATTGCTTGTCCTTGCTGTATTTGGTGGCCAATTATTGGCTCAAAACACCTCTTTCAATGCCAAGCGCATGAAAGCAGAATTTGTGGGCACTATTGATCCCGCACAATCTACTGCACAAGCATTAGCATTTATCTATCCTACTGGATCACCAGTACCAGGTGGCCCTAGCTACAAGGATTTCATTGCATCTCAAAAAACAAAGCAGAACTATAAAAACTTCCCTGCATCTAAAAGTGCGGCCAAAACGATGACCACTCCCACGCCTGTAAAGGGTTTTGGAACATCTCTTTATCGTCTAACTCCGGCAGGAAACCCCTACGATTACACAGGAGGCATTCCTAATGATAATGCGATGGCCATAAGTAAAGACGGTGTTTTATGTGCGGCGGTCAATTCAATTTTCTGGGCGCTTGACCTTAATACTGGCGAGCTACTCATGCCGGGACCAATTGGCTTGAAAAGCCTACAACAGATGGCGGGTGGTACAGCTTTCGAGAACTACTACGACCCTAAACTCATTTACGACCCAACTCAAGATAGATTCGTTTTAGTCTTCCTGAAAGACAACGATGCCGCAAATAGTCGTATCATCGTTTGCTTCAGCTCAACGAATAACCCAGCCGATCCATGGCACGTGTACCGGTTAGACGGAAACCCGTTGAACAACAACCGTTGGACAGATTTCCCCGCAATCTCTTTCAGTGAAACAGGTCTAGTGGTTACTGCCAACCTGATCATTCCTGGAGTGAGCTGGCAAGTTGGTTTTGACGGTTCAGTTATTTGGCATCTGGATAAGATGGCCGGGTTTGATGGTGAAGATGTAAACGCAACAGTATATACCCAAATCAGTCATGACGGTAAATTCACACGAAATCTACATGCCGTACGTGGTCACGATAATATTGCCGATCAGCTTCAATTCCTTTCGAACCGAAACTTCGACCTGCAAAACGACACCATTTTCTTGATCACGCTCAACGAAGGACAAGACACCACCATTAATACGCAGGCTTTGGTCTCGAATGTCCCCTATGGCGTTCCCCCTAATGGAAAGCAAGGTGATACAGATACTTCCGATGCAACCAAAGGACTTCAGACGAATGACGGACGCGTTCTAGGTGCGATCCAAAAAGACGATTGGATACAATTTGTAAGCACAACCGCCCATGGCAACAATGCTAATGCTGGAATTTACCATGGTT